>Ga0172377_10004600_pt1 | contig 14174 bp, 13 predicted proteins | sample Pumphouse3metaG_FD_119749 | JGI IMG/M metagenome (GOLD analysis project Ga0172377, IMG submission 119749) | Leachate microbial communities from a municipal landfill in Southern Ontario, Canada - Pumphouse #3 metaG | ecosystem: Engineered > Solid waste > Landfill > Unclassified | place: Canada... | reverse complement strand
TACTTTGTTTACCCTAAAGTCAATTAAAGATGAGAGAGAGAGCAAAAGAGGCAAAAAAGATAACATTTATAGGGTCCATTGTTAATCTTATTTTATCTGTAGCTAAGCTAGCTGGAGGTATAGTGGGGAATAGTGCTGCTATGGTTGCAGATGCCGTTCACTCTATTTCTGACTTTGCAACAGACTTGGTTGTACTCGCTTTTGTTAATGTATCTGGTAAAGAGAGCGACCAAAATCATAGGTATGGGCATGGTAAATTTGAAACCTTTGCAGCTTTAATAATCTCACTAGTACTCATTGGTGTAGCAGCAGGCATTTTCATTAATGGTCTAAAAAATATTCTCTACTCAATAGAGGGAAATACCTTAAAGCAACCTGGAATGATTGCATTTTGGACAGCAATAATCTCTATTGTTTTCAAAGAGGTACTCTTTATCTATACAAATAGAGTTGGGGAAAAGATAAAAAGCGATGCAATTATTGCTAATGCATGGCACCACAGAACAGATGCCCTTTCATCTATAGGAACTGCTCTTGGAATAGCAGGAGCCATTTTCCTTGGAGAGAACTGGCGAATTTTAGACCCCATTGCTGGAGTAATAGTAAGTCTATTTATTTTTAAAGTAGGCATAAGTATTATTCTACCAAGCGTAAAAGAGCTCCTTGAATCTTCACTACCACAAAACATAGTAGAAGAGATAGAAGATGTGCTCACCAACCACTCAGATATTCAAAATTACCATCATCTTAGAACACGCAAAATTGGTAGCGTCTATGCAATAGATGTACATATTAAACTAAACCGTAACATCACTTTCGTACGATCTCACGACATAGCAACCGAAATAGAGATAGAACTAAGAGAACGTTACGGAAAAAACACCCAAATAAACATTCACACCGAACCTCTTTAAACACTATTACTATCTACAAAACCCCCAATACCAAAAACGTTAAATACTCTCTTATTATCTTCTATCACATTAGAATTGTAAATAGAGATCCATTTAACTAAAGTTTCCCACCTAGCTTCGCTTCTCATAATAATGATTATTTTATTTATGAAATTTCATATAATGCTGCTGGCAAACTTTGCTAGGAGATGATTACAAGTAAATACTTAGTAGCCAAGTATTTAATCTTTCTAAATGAACCCAAAAGGGCTTATTTCAAAAATATAACTACCATACTGTAAGTAAGTTATGAGTAATCATCTCCTTGGGAATCGTCTCCCAGGGAAAAATCAGATGAATTAACAGATCAAGTTTTCACATCAATATTATACTGAAATTTCACCAATGCACTACTTAATGTCCTGGCTATTTGCTAGTTGTAGTGTGGGAAACTTTAGTCCTAGCTAGATCTTCAAAACTATGGGGTATATATTTATGGCCCACTATCTTGCACGTTGAGTAAGTCATGGCCTGCTCCTGCGCAGCAGTAACCAACTGCCGTAAGACACCTTCTTTCTACGAAGCAAATTTTTATCCATCTCATTTGTAAAGTAAATTCAATAGCATAGCGATACATTAATTAATCGCAGCCACGTTTAAAGTAGTCCTTCAAAAAAGTCGTTGCCTTTATCGTCTACCAATATGAAGGCTGGGAAGTTCTCTACTTCAATTTTCCAGATTGCTTCCATTCCTAGTTCTGGATATTCAAGGACTTCAACTTTTTTGATATTTTCTTGTGCAAGTATTGCAGCAGGGCCACCTATACTTCCAAGGTAAAAACCGCCATGCTTTTTACATGAATCGGTAACCTCTTGGCTTCGGTTCCCTTTTGCTATCATAATCATGCTTCCTCCATTCTCTTGGAATAGATTTACATAAGAGTCCATTCTTCCAGCAGTTGTTGGGCCAAAAGAACCACTTGCATAACCTGCAGGGGTTTTGGCTGGGCCAGCATAGTAAATTGGGTGGTCTTTAATATATTGAGGCAACCCTTTGCCAGCATCTAATCTCTCTTTTAACTTTGCATGGGCAATATCTCTGCCAACTACAATTGTACCACTGAGCAGCAAGAATGTAGAGACTGGATATTGAGATAGCGTAGCAAGAACCTCTTTCATAGGACGGTTTAAGTCTACTTTAACACCACCAGCTTGAGTAGCCTTTGGGTCACGGTATTTCTCTGGGATTAATCGTGCTGGGTTTGAATCTAAAGTCTCTAACCAAATTCCCTCTTTGTTTATTTTTGCTTTAACATTTCTATCGGCACTACAAGATACTCCCATACCTACAGGGCAAGAGGCCCCATGGCGAGGTAATCTTATAACACGAATATCGTGGGCATAATATTTCCCTCCAAACTGAGCTCCTATTCCAAGTGAGTTAGCAGCTTTAAGTAGCTTAGCTTCCATCTCAAGATCTCTGAATGCATGCCCCTCTTCTCCGCCAGCTTTTGGAAGTTCGTCTAAATATTTTGCCGAGGCCAATTTTACATTTTTCATACACATCTCTGCAGATGTTCCACCTATTACAAATGCAATATGGTAAGGAGGGCAAGCAGATGTTCCTAGAAGTTTCATTTTCTCTACTAAGAACTTCTCTAGTTTATCTGGGTTGAGAAGAGCTTTTGTCTCTTGGAAAAGGTAACTCTTATTTGCACTGCCTCCTCCTTTAGCAACAAAAAGAAAGTTGTACTCATCTCCTGGAGTAGAGTAGATATCTATCTGGGCAGGAAGGTTGTTTCCTGTGTTCTTCTCTGTGTACATATCTAAAGCTATTGTTTGTGAATAGCGTAGATTATCTGTAGTGTATGTGTCAAATACTCCGTGGCTCAATGCCTCCTGGTCGTTTGCTCCTGTCCATACTTTTTGACCTTTTTTGGCAACAATTGTAGCGGTACCTGTATCTTGGCAAAAAGGGAGAACCTCCCTGGCAGAGATCTCGGCATTTAAAAGCATAGTTATTGCTACTGCTCTGTCGTTTGCACTTGCCTCTGGGTCGTTTAGTATTTTGGCTACCATTTGGTTGTGCTCTGGACGTAGCTTAAATGCTATGTCGTGCATTGCCTGTTTTGCAAGAAGTCTTAAACCTTTAGGGTCTACCTTAAGTATCTCTTCTCCTTCGAACTCCGAAACAGATACATACTCTTTTGTAAGCAGATGATACTCTGTTTTGTCTTTCCCCATTGGGAACAATTCATTAAATTTAAACTCCATCTCTATAAATGTTTAAAAATTTATACCCAAACACACCAAAGAGTGTACCAAAACTAATTGGAAGCGCTTGAATTACTTAATAAAAACTCTCTCATAAACTCATTTAACCCACCATCTAATACCTCTTGAGTATCTGTAGTCTCAAAACCGGTTCTATTATCTTTTACCAATTTATATGGGTGCAATACATAGTTTCTTATTTGCGAGCCCCACTCTATTTTCATTTTTTTCCCTTCTAACTCGGCCTCCTTCTCTCTTCTTTTTCTTAGCTCAAGCTCATAGAGATGAGATTTTAAAATTCGCAAAGCACTTTGTCTATTATCCATCTGTGAGCGAGACTCTGTGTTTTCAACAACAATGCCAGAAGGTATATGTTTTACTCTTACTCCTGTCTCTACCTTATTTACATTCTGCCCCCCAGCACCTCCAGAGCGAAAAGTATCCCACTCTAAATCTCCTGCGTTTATCTCAATATTAATAGTATCATCTACAGCAGGGTAAACAAAAACAGAAGAGAAGGTTGTTTGGCGCTTACCTTGAGCGTTGAATGGAGAGATTCTCACTAAACGGTGAACACCACTCTCTCCCTTAAGATACCCAAAGGCATACTCCCCTTCAAACTCAACTGTTGCAGATTTTATTCCAGCCTCGTCTCCATCTAAAACATCATATACATGAACTTTGTAACCATTTCTCTCTCCCCAGCGTACATACATTCTCATTAGCATAGAAGACCAATCGTTGCTCTCTGTACCTCCTGCTCCTGAATTAATCTTTAAAATAGCTCCTAAATTATCTCCCTCACTACCTAACATACTCCTCATTTCCAGAGCATCTACCTCTCTCAAAAGCTTGTTGTAATGAGCCTCTACCTCTTGTTCTAGCAAAGGGTCTTCTTTATAGAAAGAGGCGAGAACAGAGAGATCGTCCCAAAGAGTCTCTAACTGGTCAAATGCCTTTACCCAAAATTTTATAGAAGATAATTTTCTTAAAAACTCTTGAGATTCAGACGAATTATCCCAAAAGCCTGGTTCTACTGTTTTCTCTTCTCCAGCTTTTAGCTCTTCTCTCTTTTTATCAATGTCAAAGAGACCTCCCCAGCGCCAATATCCGCTGATGGATCTCTTTATTGTGATCCAATGTATACATAGTAATTAGTTAATTTATTCTCTTACAAAGTTAGCCATAATTTTGTTCACCCCATTCAAAACCTTTTCATAATCAAAGCCTCTAGATACAGCAAAACGAAGAAGTTTAACTCTAACTTTAGAATTATCTTGCTCTCTACTTAAGCTTTTTAATTTTTTATCTAATAGTAGTAGCAATCTCTCTTCTTGGCCCTCTTGAGGTAGTTGCTCCATAGCTTGCTCTATTATCTCTTCTTCTATTTTTTTTGCTTTAAGGGCCCACCTAATTTTCACAGGCCCCCAGCCATTAAAAGCAGCCTTGTCTCTAACAAAAGCAGCTGCATAACGGGAGTTGTCTAAAAATTTATCTTTCTCTAATGAGAGAAGTATCTCTTGAGTCTCCTTTTCGGTTAAGTCGTATTTTTTTAGTTTTGTAACAATGTCGCTACTGCAATACTCTCTCATAGAGCATAACCTCTGCATAGCACCCAATGCCTTCTTAGGATCTTTAAGAGCCTTAGAGAGAGAGTACCCCGAGTTTTTACTGCCATTATGAAACTTACCGTACGCCACAATTTAATTATTTCTTCTGTTTAGAGGTGCTTAGCATACCACAGGCGGCCAATATATCTTGACCTCTAGAAGCTCTTATAGTAGCTATAATTCCCGAGTTATTAAGTCTCTCTTTAAACTTTTCTATAACAATATCTGGAGAGGTTTTTAGAGGAAAATCTGGAATCTCGTGAAATCTAATTAAATTTACTCTACACTCCAAGCCTCTAAGCATTCTTATAAGAGCATCGGCATGTCTTTTGTTATCGTTCCAGCCAGCAAACATTATATACTCAAAACTAACTCGGCGCTGCCCAGAAAAATCATACTCCTTTATAAGATTAATAGTCTCTTCTAAAGACCAAGCTTTTTGCGCAGGCATCATTTGAGCTCTTTCTAAATCAAACGGATTATGCACAGATAAAGCTAAATGGCACTTAGAATTATCTAGAAAATCTTTTAATGGAGCGTGAACACCTATAGTAGAAACTGTTATCCTTCTAGGGCTCCAGCCAAACCCCCAAGAAGCAGTTAGAATCTCTGTGCTTTTTAAAACCTCTTTATAGTTATCTAGAGGTTCTCCCATGCCCATGTAAACTATGTTTGTGAGCTGGTCGCTCTCTTTAACATTAATAATTTGTGAAATAATCTCTCCTGATGTAAGATTACTACTAAAACCCATTCTTCCGGTCATACAAAATTTGCAGCCCATTTTGCAACCTACCTGCGAAGAGATACATAAAGTAGCTCTCTCTCTGTCTGGAATCATTACTGCCTCTATGTTTGCGCCACCAAGCGAAGGGAAAAGATATTTTCTGGTACCATCAATAGAGAGTGAATCTTCTATAGGAGAAAAACCTCCCACCTCATAATCTAAAGAGAGAGCTTCTCTTGCGCTCTTAGAGAGGTTGGTCATCTGCTCTATGGAAGATACTTTTTTAACATACAACCAATTAGTTATTTGCTTAGCAGAAAATGACGGAAGTGACAGATTATCCGTTATTTTACTTATCTCTTGGGGTGTACGCCCCAACAACCATTTTTTCATACTACAAATGTAGAGAAAATTAGAAATCATTTGTTATTTTTGCATGAATTTAAAACTATAACATTATGGCAAAGCAGAGTGAAGAAGTAAAAAAAAGTGGAGAAATTAGTCCCGAAAGACTCAAAGCCTTGCAGGCAACTTTAGACAAAATTGAGAAAGACTACGGGAAAGGGACTGTAATGAAGATGGGAGAGCAGCCAAAATGGGAGCTATCAACTATCCCTTCGGGTTCAATAGCATTGGACTATGCACTGGGAATAGGTGGTTATCCAAGAGGACGGGTAGTAGAGATATATGGCCCCGAATCTAGTGGTAAAACAACACTCGCAATTCATGCAATAGCAGAGGCTCAAAAATTAGGAGGAGTAGCAGCAATAATAGATGCCGAGCATGCTTTTGATAGAACTTATGCAAAAAATCTAGGGATAGATATAGATACCCTATTAATATCGCAGCCAGACAATGGTGAGCAGGCTTTAGAAATTACAGATGCATTAATACGCAGTGGAGCAATTGATATAATTGTGATAGACTCAGTTGCGGCATTAACTCCAAAAGCAGAGATTGAGGGAGAGATGGGCGATTCTAAAATGGGGCTTCAAGCAAGACTAATGAGCCAAGCATTAAGAAAATTAACTGCAAACATTAGCCGTACTAACACTTGCTGTATATTTATAAACCAGCTTAGAGATAAAATTGGGGTTATGTTTGGTAGTCCAGAAACAACTACTGGTGGTAATGCTCTTAAATTTTACTCATCTGTAAGGGTAGATGTTCGTAGAATAACTCAACTAAAAGATGGAGAAGATGCAACTGGTAACAGAACAAGGGCGAAAATTGTAAAAAACAAACTTGCACCTCCTTTCAGAAAAGCTGAGTTTGATATTGTATTTGGCCAAGGAATCTCTAAAATTGGAGAGATAATAGATCTTGGAGTAGACTTTAACATTATTAAAAAGAGTGGATCGTGGTACAGCTACGGAGACGATAAGCTAGGGCAAGGTAGAGAAGCTGCAAAAAATATAATTTTAGACAACCCTGCTCTTTTTGAAGAGATAGAGGCCAAAATTCGTGAGAAATTAATAGAGAGCCACGATTAAAACTAAAGAACCAAAAGAGAGATGGAAATTGTATTGAGCGGAATTCGTTCTACTGGGCACCTACACCTTGGGAACTATTATGGAGCACTTAAAAACTATATTAAGATGCAGGATAATTACAACTGCTACTTTTTTATAGCAGACCTGCACTCTTTAACCACACACCCTCACCCAGATTCATTACACTCTGGAGTAAGAACCATTCTTGCAGAATATCTTGCATCTGGCCTAGACCCAGAGAAGTCTGCAATATTTGTTCAGAGCGATGTACCAGAAATAAGTGAGTTATATGTGCTTCTAAATATGATAGCATACAAAGGAGAGCTTGAAAGAACAGCCTCTTTTAAAGATAAAGTGAGACAAAACCCAGAGAATGTAAATGCGGGGTTACTCACCTACCCAGTTCTTATGGCTGCCGATATTCTTATTCACAGGGCCAATTTAGTTCCTGTTGGGAAAGATCAAGAGCAACATTTAGAGGCTGCAAGAGTACTAGCACGCAGGTTTAACACTATGTACAACGCGCCTATATTCCCTGAGCCAAAAGCATTTAACTTTGGTAGCGATCTTGTAAAAGTTCCTGGGCTAGACGGTAGTGGTAAAATGGGTAAAAGCGAAGGCAACGGAGTATATCTTTTTGACAACGAAAAAACTATTCGCAAAAAAGTAATGAGGGCAGTAACCGATAGCGGCCCTACTGAGCCAAATTCACCTATGGCAGAATCTGTTGCCAATCTATTTACTCTACTTAAAATAGTCTCGGCACCCTCTACTGTTGCACATTTTACAGAGAGTTATAATAATTGCACAATTCGCTACGGAGACCTTAAAAAGCAATTAGCAGAAGATATCTGCAAACAGACTCTACCTATAAAAGCAAAAATAGAAGAAATTTATAAAGATGAGGCTTATTTGCGCAAAGTTGTAGAGAGAGGTACTGAAAAGGCTAGAGAGAGCGCACAAGCAACTATGAAGGAGGTTAGAAAAGCTGTAGGCTTTAAGAGCTTCCTAAAATTTGATGATTAGTAAAGAGACAATAGACCGCATAATTGATGCTGCTCAAATAACCGATGTAATAGGCGATTTTGTAGCACTTAAAAGAAGGGGGGCAAACTATATGGCTTGCTGCCCTTTTCATCATGAAAAGACCCCCTCGTTCTCTGTATCGCCCTCTAAAGGAATATTTAAGTGCTTTGGATGCGGGAAAGCGGGTAACGTTGTTAGCTTTGTTATGGAGCATGAGCAGCTTGGATATGTAGATGCTCTTAAATTTCTAGGCAAAAAATATTCAATAGAGGTTGTAGATGAAGATGAATCTCCACAAGATGCTCAAAATAGGCTTCGCTCTGAATCTATTGTTGCTGTTACAAGGTTTGCTGCAGATTTTTACTCTAAAGCACTATTAGAGACAGATCAAGGGATTTCAATAGGTCTTAGTTACTTCAAAGAGAGAGGGTTTAACTTAGAGATAATTAAAAAGTTTGGGCTTGGGTGGGCTCCTTCTGGCCGAGGTGGGCAAGAGACTTTTACTAAAGCGGCTCTAAAGGCGGGTTATAAAAAAGAGTTCCTTGTAGCCTCTGGGCTCTCTATTGAGAGAGAGAGCAATAAAGAGCTAGTAGATAGATTTTACGATAGGGTTATGTTCCCTATTACCTCTATCTCTGGTAGAGTTATTGCCTTTGGAGGAAGGACACTAAGAAAAGATAAGGCTGTAGCCAAATATATAAATTCACCCGAGACAGAAATATATATAAAAAGCCGCTCTCTATACGGCATTTACCAGGCTAAAAGTGCTATTACCAAACAGCAAAAATGTTATTTAGTAGAGGGCTACACAGATGTACTCTCTTTTCACAAAAGCGGAATAGAGAATGTAGTTGCCTCTAGTGGTACCTCATTAACAACAGAGCAGATAAGACTCATTAAAAGATTTGCTCCCGAGGTAACAGTTCTATACGATAGCGATGTTGCTGGGATTAAAGCCTCTTTAAGGGGAATAGATATGCTACTAGAAGAGGGGCTTAAAGTGAAAGTGGTGCTCTTTCCAGAAGGAGAAGACCCAGACTCCTATGCTAGTAAAAATGGGCCAGCGGCTCTTCAAAATTTTTTAGATAACTCCCAACAAGATTTCATAGCGTTTAAAACGCAGGTTCTTAGCGACCAAAGTAGTAAAGATCCAATTCAAAGAGCTCGGCTTATCTCAGATGTGGTAGCAAGCATAGCTGTAATTCCAGACGCTATTACCAGAGCTGTCTATATAGAAGAGAGTTCTATTCAACTTAATATTGCCGAGGAGATTCTTTCAGATGAGATTAATAAGCTTCGCAAGAAAAAACAGTACGGAGCCTACGGCAGTAGAACAACACCCTATAATAGGCCCACCAGAGAACTAGGCACCCCAAGCTCTTTACCACCTATAGAGACAGGAGCTAAACTTCCAGAATTTATAACAGACACCTACTGCGAACCGGCAGAAAAGGAGCTTCTCTACTACCTAATAAAATTTGGAGAGTCTCCCCTTTACGGTATAGACCAGCAAACAGATCTTGGCACCTCTACTGTCTCTCAATTTATTCTTACAGAACTACAAAATGACGATCTAGAACTTCAAAATTTAGTTTATAAACAGATTTTTGATGAGTACTACCAAGAGAAAGAGAAGGGGCAAGAACATATTCAGAAACACTTTACCAACCATAGAGACCCAAATATTGTAAAGACTATTTTAGATATTCTTTATCAAGAGCACTCTCTTACAATAAAAGTGTTTGTAGAGTCTATGACTCCAGAAGAGCAGATGCTCTCTATAGTTGTCCCAAAAGCAATTTTGGTGTACAAAGCAAAGATTACCGCTATAGCATACCAAAACTGTTGCGAGCTTCTCTCCAACGCAGAAAAAAAGGGAGAAGAAGAGAAGCAGAAAGAGCTAATGGAACAAGTACAAGTGCTAATGCATATACGAAACTCGTTCTCTAAAGCACTCAATAGATTAACTATATAAAAATTAAAACCCATATAACAATGAATAATAAATACAAACGACACCTTGTAACCGCTGCTCTCCCCTATGCAAATGGAGCTGTACATATTGGCCATCTTGCTGGAGTTTACATACCAGCCGATATCTACACCAGATATTTACGAATGCGAAAAGAAGATGTTCGTTTTATTTGCGGTTCAGACGAACATGGTGTGCCCATTACAATTAAAGCAAAAGAGAACAACTGTACCCCTCAAGAGATAGTAGATAAATACCACCTAATAATTAAAGACTCATTTGAGAGGTTGGGTATTAGTTTTGATATTTACTCACGTACCAGCTCAGAGACTCATCATAAAACAGCCTCGGCCTTTTTCAAAAAACTATACAACCAAGGTAGCTTTATTGAGAAAGAGAGCGAACAATATTACGATGTAGAGGCCAACCATTTTCTTGCCGATAGATATATAATAGGCACCTGCCCTAAATGCAAAGCAGAAAATGCCTATGGAGACCAATGTGAGCAATGTGGAAGCACTCTCTCTCCTAACGAGCTTTTAAACCCAAGATCTACCCTAAGTGGTAACTCTCCAATAAAGAAAAAAACCTCTCATTGGTACCTCCCTTTAGACAAATATGAGCCATGGCTCAAAGAGTGGATTTTAGAGGGACACAAAGAGTGGAAAACCAATGTATATGGCCAATGTAAATCTTGGCTAGATGGGGGGCTACAACCAAGAGCAGTAAGCCGAGACTTAGATTGGGGCGTACCTGTTCCTGTTGAAGGTGCTCAAGGTAAAGTGCTCTACGTTTGGTTTGATGCTCCAATAGGATACATCTCTAACAGCATAGAGCTAATGCCCAATGAGTGGGAGCAGTGGTGGAAGAGTGAAAAGACAAAAATGGTACACTTTATTGGTAAAGACAACATTGTTTTTCACTGCATTGTATTCCCTGCCATGTTAAAAGCTTATGGCGATGGCTTTATATTGCCAGAAAATGTCCCAGCAAATGAGTTTCTTAACCTAGAGGGAGATAAAATATCTACTTCCCGTAATTGGGCTGTTTGGCTGCACGAATATTTAGATGAGTTCCCAGGAAAAGAAGATGTTCTAAGATATGTTCTCTGTGCAAACGCCCCAGAGACCAAAGACAACGACTTCACTTGGAAAGACTTCCAGACACGCAACAATAGCGAACTGGTGGGCATATTCGGGAACTTTGTGAACAGAGCTGTAGTTTTAACCCATAAATATTTTGCAGGCGAAGTACCAAGTGCAGTTAAAACAATAGCTCAAGACCAAGAGGTTCTAGATCAAATACCGTTAATTAAGAAAAATATAGAAAATAGTTTAGAGAGCTTCCGTTTTCGCGAAGCATTAAAAGAGGCAATGAACCTTGCTCGCCTAGGTAATAAGTATTTAGCAGAAACCGAACCTTGGAAAATTGCTAAAACAGATATGGAGAGGGTTGCCTCAATTTTAAATACCTCTCTCAAAATATGTGCAAATCTTGCAATTGCTTTTGAACCATTTATGCCTCATACTACCCATAAGTTGCGATTTATAATGAATATGAAAAACAGTAATTGGGAGGAGTTTGGCAACCCAGATATACTACGTGCTGGACATAAAATTAACGAAGCTAGCCTACTGTTTGCAAAAGTAGAGGATAATGAAATTGAATTTCAAATGGAAAAACTAAATAAAACCAAATTAGCTAACTCACAAGAGGCTAATCAAAATTCGGAACCAGAAGAGCCTACTACTCAAACTCTGCTGCCTCTTAAAGATGAATGCACCTACGACCAATTTATGAAAATGGATATTCGCACTGCTACAGTATTAGAAGCAGAGAGAGTACCCAAAACAGACAAACTACTAAAGTTAACAATAGATACTGGTATAGACACTCGTACAATTGTATCTGGTATTGCAGAGTTCTACAAGCCAAAAGAGATGGTTGGCAAACAGATATGTGTATTAGCAAATTTGGCTCCTCGCAAAATTCGTGGAATTGAATCTAACGGTATGATTCTAATGGCAAGTGAAGAGAACGGCAAAATACGAATAGTAACTCCAGAAGAGAGACTAGACAACGGCTCAACAATTAGCTAAAAGTTTTAAGAAACTCTCTCTCTTCTTTATTATAGAGAATCCACTCCCAGAATGGGCGTAAATCATCTTTAAATACAACAAGAAGTACAATTATTAAAATAATTAATAGAATAGCAGAGAAAATAATTACAAACTTCTTTATAAATCTATCTTGATTTGACAGCTCTTCCTGGACTACTGGCTTCTCTTCTTGGACTTGTTCAGTTTGAATTGCCTCTTCTTGAGAACCCTCTTCTTGAGAACCCTCTTCTTGAGAATCCTCTTCATTATACTCTTCAGTAGAAGCCTTTTCCTGAGAAGAGAGCTCGTTTTCTTGAGAAAAAGGCTCCTCTTCAATTGAGAAAGACTCCTCTTCAGGTAAAATTATTGAAGAACTTAAAATCTCCCTTATATCTTTCTTAAAAAAACTTGATTGAGGCTTGCCACTTAAAGACTCTACCTCTCCCCTACGCGGTAGGAACTTAATATTTACTGGGCCTAAACCAAATGTTTCTACATAATTGAAAAGCTCCTTATCTGCTACAAAAAAATAGTCATTCTGCTCTGTAGCTCGCATTGTACCAAAATTAGGTATTCTATAGCTTTTATTCTCACCTAGATCTTCTCTAAGAGATTTAATAAAAGTGGCAATCTCACTTTTAGCAACCTCAATATCACACCCTTTTTCTTGTGCATACTTGTTCTCTAAAAGCTGGTCGTTCCAAATTTCACTTGGGCGAAAAAGAATTCTTCTAAAAGGAGGGTGAATTACCCTTGCCCTATCAGAAAAAACAGATGGAGCTTTCTCTGCAATAAAACTACCCATCCCAGGGAGTGAAACCCTATCATGCTCAAGAACTAGTTCCTGTAAAATCTTTGATAATAAATCTAAATCCATATTATTAAGCCCTATTCTACAAAGTTATAAAAAAAGAGATTATATCGCTTATATTTTAAAATTTCTAAAATTTGCTCTAAAAGTTTGTAATTTTAAAAATTCAACTTATATTTGCAATCCCAAAACGGGAACGAAAAAATTCCTTGTTAGCTCAGTTGGTTAGAGCACCTGACTGTTAATCAGGGGGTCCTAGGTTCAAGTCCTAGACAAGGAGCATCAAAATAAGAGAGTTAGCAAATTACTGCTAACTCTCTTTTTTTTTGCCATTGAAATTTGCCATTGAACTATGTTTTCTTCAAACTCAAGATGTAAGTCGGAAGCGTATTGAATTATCATAAGTTTCTAATATTAAGATTCTTATCAAATCTGTTATTATATCAATGCCGATAATTTCTTGGATGTTGCTTTCTTATGTTCTTTCGGGAATGAGTCTAGGTAGCTTTTTACTCTAAAACAATTATTGGATCGCTACCAAAACTTTATTGTTTTCGGCTTAAATACAGATATAAAGACTGTTGTAATTAGTGTGCCAGTCATAAGTAACCCTAAAGTAATGTGATATTGACTATACCATTGGTAATCTGGATTAGAAAGAGCATCAAGACCCAAGTTACCAGAAATCTCTACCATATTTGAAATCCATGGTCCAGAGAAAATAGTCCCTAGTGTTATAATAAGCACTGTAATTATCCATTTAAAAGTAATCCAACCATGTTTGAAGTAGCCCCATTTGGTAAATTGAGAATAGACCCATCCCGTTAAGAGGCAAGTAACTGCACTGGGCACTAATATTTTCATATCTATAAAATAGATAATCCTATTAAGTAGATGAAGTTCGTTGCCAGATTTTAAGTCGTAGCCTATAAAATGCACAATAAACATAACAACCCCTGTCGTAATCCAAACTCCTGCTGCTATTAAATGTATGGATTTTAACCATTTTCTCTGATTTAGTGAAAGCTGCTTCATATTTAATAAAAAAATTACAGTTAAAATAAGAGGCCACCAAATAAGCGGTACTTAGAGGATAGTTATCCTATGTCCTACTTAAATAGTTGCCTCGGCACAAAAATAACATTTATATTTTAAATCTAAGTCAGGAAAGGATAAATTTACTAATACCCCTATTTTTGTAACCGTCCGTTGAGCCCCATCTGTTTTTGTGTTTTCATAGTAATTATCTTTGTCGCAAACTTATTATAAAGAT
>Ga0172377_10004599_pt1 | contig 14174 bp, 9 predicted proteins | sample Pumphouse3metaG_FD_119749 | JGI IMG/M metagenome (GOLD analysis project Ga0172377, IMG submission 119749) | Leachate microbial communities from a municipal landfill in Southern Ontario, Canada - Pumphouse #3 metaG | ecosystem: Engineered > Solid waste > Landfill > Unclassified | place: Canada... | reverse complement strand
GACCGCTGGCTGGCTGATCCGGAATCATACATAGAACACGGCAAACTGGCGCTGAAGCTGGCCAAACCAAACGCCGCCGACGACATGCTCTGGCTCATCAATTGCCTTGTTTGAGGTTAGATATCCCCTTAAATCTTAACTCTTTTCATAGCGTTGATCAAACTCAATCCGGTATGGTATCCTGGATCGGCGGCCGGGATGACATCTACAACTTTTTCAGTTTTTTTGATTTTTGTCGGAGCCGTTGATTTCCGTTTTCAATAAAATCAGCAAAAAAAATCGCCGTTATATTGATTTCAGGGATAATGCGGTTTAGTTTATGCGGTTGCAGTTTTTGTTCATGTTTACTAATTATTACTTACAGGGGCTTTATACAAATGGCTGTTGATAAAAAGAAAAAGAAAGCGCTGGATGCTGAAATAACCGATGCTTTGCTGGATGATTTTGATAAATTCGAACATTTCGCGATGAATTACTGGAAGCAGATCGCGGCGGCGGCAGTGCTTATCGTCATAGGCGTCGCCCTGTGGGTAATAATTTCGGATGTCCGCAATACTTCCGCCAAAAGGATAAATAACGCGATATGCGACGCCGGAACCGAAGCTGAAATTATTAAGGTATTAGATGAATATCCGGGTTATCCGGCAACAAATTACGCCCGTCTGCGCTTGGCCAAAATTTATCTGGCAGAAAAGAAATACGGCAAAGCTTATGAGCAATTCGAGCGTCTCCGCTCTTCCGACATTCCTAAAGAAATGGCTTGGCGCATCAACCTCGATGAGGCTTACGCACTTGAACTTGAAGGGAAAAAAGAAAACGCGGCCGCCAAGTTTGCGGCGCTCGGCGCGGATCCTTCGATGCCGGATGAATTGTGCTGTGAAGCAAATTACGGCGCGGGCCGCCTCTACGCCGAAATGAAACAAAATGACAAAGCCCGTGACTGTCTCGCCAAAGCCGGCCGGGGTGTTCCGGGAGTTCAGTCCCAGATACTTGATTTGTGGCGTTCACAGGCAAAATTCATGCTCATAAGGTTGGAGCCTCCCGCAGAAAAAGCGGTTAAAAAGGCCGCGGCCGAAAAAGTTTCCGGAGAAAAAACGCCAGCCCAAAAATAGCAAATGACAGGTTGGGGATGAATGTTTTAACCCAGAAGCAAAAAGCTTTGATAAAGTCCCTCTATACCCGCCACGGACGCAGGAAAACAAATCTATGTATTTGTGAAGGTGTGCGCTGTTGTGAGGAGATATTCCGCACCGTCCCCGAAAAAGTTAAATTTACCGTTCGCCGCGAATCACTTCAGCTTAATTTTGAAACCGGCGATATGACCTGCGTTATACCGGATCACGAATTCGAGAAACTCGCCGCGACCGTTAATTCCCAGGGAATTCTGTGTGTTGTCGAGCCTCCCGGATCTGCGGACGCCGCCCCTGCCGCTGATTTTATATTTGTCCTCGACCGCCTCGGTGATCCCGGTAATTTCGGGACTATACTGCGGACGGCTAAAGCCGCCGGACTGAACGAAGTATGGTATACTTCCGGTTCGGTAGACCCGTTTAACGATAAAACCATCCGTTCGGCGATGGCGGCGCAGTTTTCCATGAAACTGCGGGTTTTCCCCGGCCTTGAAGTTTTAGCTGAAACCGCCCGTCAATACGGCTATCGGAATTTTTACCTGACCGATCCCCATGAGGGCGCGGATTTGTTTACGGAAAAAGGTCTGTATGAGAAATCCCTGGTTATTATCGGCAGTGAGGCGCACGGGACGGGAGAACTTGCCGGCGCTAAACGCGTTACCATTCCGATGCCCGGCAAATTTGAATCCCTGAACGCCGCCCAGGCTGCTGCGATTTTTCTCTTTGAATACGTCCGCCGGGGTAAAAAGACGGATTAGCCTTGCTTGCAGCCTGCAACAAACTTCGTCATGATATTGAAAAAATCCCTGACTTGAACCGGGCCTGGATACATGGGAAGCGTGGACAGGCATGCGCCCAGGGAATCGGGATGATCAGGAACGTATCCGTGCATACCGGCCGGCAGACGGGATAATACGTCGTTGGGACAAATCTGGAATCCGGGTTCGACCAGTACCATTGTTTCCCCGTAACGCCGGTCCGGAAAATCTATCCCGTATTCTTTTTTTTCGCTTTCGGTCAGAATCCTGCAATGCCGAAGCTCCTGTAAGCGGTCAATAATGATTGATTTGGCGAATTTGCTTTTAAACCAGAAAAACGCCATTGTCGGATCATAAACCGCGTAATAATCACGACCGTAATTCATTCCCAGAGCCTCTATCTTTTTCCTGATATTTATTCGTTGCGGCGCAAAAGTCATACCATGTCCGGAAAATACCGTCAGATTAAAATCAGAGCTGACTTCCATGCCGGTCGATATTATTTTTTCAATATGTTGTTCGTAATAACGCAGTTTTTTATCTATTTTATAAAAATCATGTGGAGTGGAATGCAGCAGTTCGTCCATTTCATTTATCTCGATAAAAGCAAAATTAAGGGCTTTATCCTGCAACTGGTTGCGGACGTTTTTCAGGGCCTGTACCGGAGAACCCGTTTTCCCTCCAATAATCGAATGAGCCAGTTTTTTTTCGTGAACCATATCAATAATGCTGGTTAATGGAGCGAAACAGCCGGGGGACAAATCGCAGGCGTCGGGATGTCCGCTTGAGGCAAAATATTTCAGATTCCGCATCGGCGTTGAGTACGTGCCGAAATAACCGGATTTTTCACCGAGCAGTTTACGGTATAGTCTTCTTGCCGTTTCCATGAGGGTGACTTTGTTGTGAAAATAATAACTGCTGAAGTGACCATGTTCACTGGGAGCTTTGCCGGTAAGGGTAGTCAAAAGCGCCGCATGCGAACACCCTAATTGGGATCTGATCGGGAACTGGTGTCTGCAATGTTTTTCCAGAAAACCGTGTTCTTTCAGAATATACCAGCCCGGTCCGGTTAAATATATAAATATATGTATGGAGTCTGTCATGAATAAAACCTGTTGCAAATTCTCCCCATACGAATTATAATGCCTGAATTTTAAAATTGCAAAAAAAAATCAGACAGGCAGGTCCCAAGCGCTAAAAACGCAGTCAAAAAGTCAACCCGGCTTATATTTTTTCAGCTGAAAAAACGATGACTCCGTATACTTCCTTTGTTTTGACAGAGTCATTGGTGACAGAATCATTTTTATTACTTTTCCAATCTCCTGCGGAGCTTTTCAATAAAAATCATTAATTTCCACTACAACAAATTATCAGGGAAAAAGAAAAAAATAAAATTTTTGTCTTATTTTAGGCGGAGCCTATTGACTTACACGAGCATTCAGTGTATAATATCATTTAGAATGCTCGTGTAAGTCAAATATTGGAATCAGTATAAGGACGTGTGAAATTTGGTTACGATGAAGGACATAGCAATGCTGGTTGGAGTATCGCGCCAGGCGGTTTCGTCAGCGTTGAACAATAACGATAACTGTCGCGTTTCGGAGGCAAAACGCCGGGAAATAAAGCGTGCCGCCCGGGAATTGAATTACGTTTCGAACAGCGCCGCCCTCAGTTTGAAGGGAGCGCCGTCTAAAATCATTGGCTTTATGGGGCCGCTGGGAGGAGCCGGTTTGACTTCTACTCTAACTACTGAAATTTCCCAGATGCTGATCGCAAAAGGCTATAACATATTATATAATGAGTATAATTGGTCCAACCGCGGCGCCACCGAAGCTCTTCTCAACTTATTAGCGCGAGGAGTTGACGGGATCATTGTCTATTGTTCCGAAGAAGCAAAAATTTTTGAAGTAAATCAGACTGTACCGTATCTGTTTTTTTCTCACAATAATGCCGCGTTTATGGATGTCGGCGTTGACAACGAATACGGCGGCTATCTTGCGACTAAACACCTTCTGGAGCACGGACACGAAAAAGCAGCCTTATTAATTATCAGGGAATACAAAAAACAAAACGCTAAGCTTCGTGGTTGGCGGCGTGCCCACAGGGAAGCCGGCATCAGAATCTCCGATGAAGATATAATTATCCTGCGGGAATTGAACGGCAGTGTTGAAAAAGCCGTTGCTTATATCAAAGATAAAAAATTTACCGCCATTTTCGCGGCAAATGATTTCATTGCCGCCAAGCTGATAAAAATCCTGACGCAGCGCCAAATCCGGGTGCCGGAAGACATTGCCGTTATCGGTTACGACGGTTATACGTTCTGCGAATTCACGCCGAGTTCCTTGACTACCGTCATCCAGCCGCTAAGGGAACAGGCGGAATTCGGGGTCAAACTGCTGCTTGAACGCATAAAAAATAAAGAATTACATTCTCCTCCGGCCGGACATTTGCTCAAACCGGTTCTATACCGGGGCGGCAGTTGCGGCTGCAAACCGAAAATAATTAAGAATTTCTACCAGATAAATACTTTCGATATGCTGGAAGAAGACGCCAAAATTAATTTCAATATAGATATTTTGAACAGTTAATAAAGGAGCGAAAAAAAATGAAAAACTCGAAGAAGAAACGGCAGCGTAAATTAATTTTTACACTCATAGAACTCCTCGTTGTGATCGCGATCATAGCGATACTGGCTTCAATGCTGCTGCCCGCATTGAACAAAGCCAGAGAGAAAGCTAGACAAGTACAATGTACTGGCAATCTCAAACAAATAGGGTCGGGTGTTGCTATGTATACGAATGATTACAGCAGTTATTTACCTCCTTCATACTGGGAGGGGTGGACATCCGCTGCCTATAATGTTCTGGATCCATATGTCGGCAAGAAATTGTGGACTTGTCCTAGTGGTCCGGCAAGTGAGCGTTGGATGGTGACATCAACTGGAGTAAATTATGGTTGGAACGATTGTTCTGGAAACAGTAGCGTCCTTGCTGCTTATGGTTATCGCGATGGGGGCTGGAAACGCCTTTCCCAACTTAAAAACTGCAGTCAATTACTTTTATGTGTTGATATGTACAATTGTGCGGCTGTAGGCGGTTCCATTCCTGGTTACGGTAGTAGTAGTTACTGGAATTTTTCTGTAAAGAGAAGTGGAGGAATAGATCCGCGTCATAATTTGGGAATAAACGTGTTATGGGTCGATGGACATGTCCGTTGGGTCCGCCAAATTTCAAAAGATCAGCGTTACTGGCCAGTTGAATAGAAAATATATTTAATAAGAGCTGATCTCAAAACTCCAACTCGGCTGGAGCATGCGTTGATTGTGAGTGAATGGCAAAGAGTAATTTGACAGAGTTATATGGAGGTTCTCAAATCAATCACCGCGAAAAAGTTTTGAAATCAACTAATAACAGGTTTTAGTAGCCACGAAAAAGCTCAAAAAACTCCAGTAAAAACCGTAATAAGTTTGAAAATTTTGTAGTTGAATATTAATAAACGATTCAGGAGAATAAGGGAATGGTTTTAAAATTTAATAAATTGTTGATTGGATTAATCATTATGATCGAAACAGTTTCGGCTTTTGCTGCCGATAAAGTTGAATTTCAGGTAAGCAAAGGGAAACATGGGAAGGAACTTAACATAGAAACACCATATTATAATTGCATTATATGGCCCGAAAAAGGCGCGAGAATCACTAGCCTGAAATTAAAATCTTCCAACCGGGATCTGGTTTGTTCTGCTAATAAGGACGGCGGAATTGGTAAAGATATAGAAATATCACAAGGTTATCCGGGAGAAATGCTGTCGGCAACTTATAAATACGAAATTATTGAAACATCCCCCAAAACGCTTTCAATAAAGTTCTCTTTTGATAAAGGCGGAAATAAATCTGTTTTGAAAGATATTATACTCGAAAAAACTTACACGTTTTCGGCATTGACGCCTTTAATCAAAGCTGACATCTTTTTAAGAAACAAAGGCGTATCGCGCGTTTTCGGTTATCGGGTACATAACGCAGGTCTAATGATTAATGAGAATGACAGAATCTTCCTGCCTTATGAGGAATCTACTGCCATAAAGGGGGTTCCGATTTCAGGGGGTGGTTTAATAGAAAAATTTAAAGAGGATTGGGCCGGCTTTTACGATACCAAACTAAACAGCGGTATTATTTTTAAAGCCGATTATGAACAGCTTGATAAATTCCTCTGGCTGGTGAAACGAAGAAAACAAATTGTGGCAAATATAGAATGGTATTACAAAAAATTTAATTTTAAAAAGAACACGACCTGGACAACGTCTTATTTTATAATCCCGTTGAATAACATTCATTCTATTCCCGTATATGTAGATCGCAATATAATAGTCTACAAGCAGAAATCAGGGAATAAATATTCTTTGGAATTTTTTGGTCTGGGAAAATCCGGAACATTGAATATCTCAGGTTTTATGGACAACTCGTCTGAACCATTTTTTTCTTTAAAAGCAAATGAAGAATATGGCAGCTTACAAAAAATAGCTTTAACTCCAATTTTAAATAATGAGACTCTGAAAATTACTTTGGCATCAGCTCAAAAAACAAAATCTTTCCTTGTTGCCCTTACAGAAGACATTACGTTTGAGCAGGAAGACGATATTATTGCTTTAACCAAGGCCAAGGAAATGCACAGTAAGCATATTATCCTTAAAAAAAGATTTAAAGACATTACAAACCGGAAGGTTCCGGATCAGTTGAAAACTTACTTCGAAGCTTTTGCAAAGGAAATTTCAACTAAAAAGGAAAATCTGGATTTGAATTATTTGGAGAAAATTAATAATTCCATTGCTTCCTTATATAATCAATATACTTTCCCAAATTTCCACTACATTTTATGGGCTTGTACTCCTTATTCCGGGTTTTCCTGTTATGATTTGCCGACAGCGTATCAGCCGTTGAAGCAACTTAAAGTTTCCATGGCAGGAAACGAATATGAGTCTTTGGCGTTCATGATTACGAATACCTCGGATCAGAATGAAACCTTTCAGATAACCGTTCCGCCCATTCTGGACACAAAGGGCAAAGAATTAGGTAAACTGACCGTACGCTATGCCTATTTTGTATTATCAGCGGGAAAACAAAAAATGTTTCCTTCTGTACTTCCTTCAGTTGCGGGTACCGATAACCAATTTACTATCCCAAAGGGGCAAACCGGACAGGTTTGGCTGGTAATCAAAACAAATAAGGAAATATCCTCAGGACTTTATACTTATCCAATAACCGTGGAGCCGGTCAACAAAGATATTCCTAAAAAAACCGTTTCCCTCAAGTTAAGTATCCTGCCATTTTCGCTTCCCGGAAAGTTGAATATAGATACCTGTACTTATGCCTATCTGGTGCCTCCGAAAGCAGATAAATGCAGGGGGCATTTATGGGGAGTCAAAGATAAAGCAGTGGATGATTTAAAAGCGCATTATGAAACCCATTGTGTTACCCATCCGTATTATATGCCTGTTCCGAAAGTAAAAAAAAGAAATGGGAAATATATAGTTGAAGTTGATTTTTCCCGGTTCGACCAAGCGCTTGAACTACATAAAAATGCCCGGTTTTATTTGTTTCTGTGGGGAGGAGGATTAAGATATTTTAAAAACTTTGGAGGAACCGGTTATGCCTATCCCGGCGCGGAATGGAAAAAGCTGTTTTCTTGCTGGCTGAAACAGTGGATTGAACACATAAAGGAGAAAGGAATCGGCTATGACAAATTCGCAATGTACCCTTTGGATGAAAAACCGGCAGAAAAACTGGCAATAGCGGGAAAAGCAATAAAAGAGGTCGATCCAAATGTAAAAGTGTATGCTACGCTCGGCTTTTCTTATTATACTTTAGAGGGGTTGAAGAAAATAGCTCCTTACGTTGATATGATGTGCATTTCAACTATAGCAAAAGGTGAAAAACTGGATTTTCTAAAGAAGGCCGGAAAACATATTTGGCCGGAGAACCAGCCAAATCCTTCGAAAGCGTTGTCTCCATATGCAATGAGATGGACGATGTGGAAATGGTATGATATGGGTTTGAACGGCTGTGAAGCCTGGGCATACAATCACGCTTCAGGCCCTGGTAGTCTGTGGAATGATTTTGACGGAATTTGCCACGACGAAAATTTTGTTTATGATGGAGCCGGAGCTCCTTTCAAAACCACCGAGGCGATTGTTCCCAGTAAGCAATGGGAAGCATGGCGCGAAGGAATACAGGACTGGCAATATTTAAAAATCCTTGAACAGCTTATCAAGGAAGGATGCGCAAGAGGAGTGGATAAATCTCTTTTGAAAAATAGTGAATATATACTTCGGGAGCAAGTTTCAGAAGTCTTAAACAACCCAAACGATGTTTCGATGGCGCAGAAAGCCAAAGAAAAAATAATTCTACAAATTATTGAATTGAAAAAAGTCAACAAGAAATAGGGAGAGTCCGTTTACAAATGGCTGAATACATAACCGCGCTGCAGAAGTAAACGAACACACCCGAACCGGGACGAAAATGTTGAGCGTGAGAAAAAGTTTTTGAAGAGAAATTAGGGAAAAGGACACTTTTTTCAAAAAGTGTCCTTTTCTCCCCCAAATAATCCGATTGTCAATTATAATCCGCACGGAAAATCATATTTTTTATGCTTTTGCCTGTTGACTTTTCGCTATTTTGGCGATACAATAGATAACATGAAAGATACATTTGACCGGAGGCCAGATGAATATAGCGATTGATAAATCGGTTCCGGCTCCCCTGTATCGACAGTTAAAAAAACAGTTGTTGGTAATGATGGAGAGCGGCACTTTACAAAGCGACATGCCCATTCCGACGGAAATGGAACTGGCGGAAAAATATGAAATAAGCCGTACCGTAGTCAGGCATGCCCTGTCCGAACTGGCCGGTGAAGGCTACCTTCACCGTATTCCCGGTAAGGGGACGTTTGTAACTTCGCGGTCAGAGGAGAAACGGAAAAATGAAATAACCGTTTCCAAGGCGGTTGCGCTGATCATGCCATGTACCCAATCGGAAACCCTGTTTACCGACACTATCATCGGGGCCGAGAAAGGAACCGCCGCCCGGAAATATGATTTTATTTTCTTTAATTCGCAGAACAGCGCAGGAATCGAATCCGAAAATATCAGGCGTCTCAGAAAAAAAGTTAAAGGCCTGATTATTTTTTTATCGGACGATTATACGCACCCGGAATTGACCGGCAGCACTATTGCCGGCTTGAAAAAAGAAGGCTATCCCTTTGTTTTAATTGATCGTCCGTTTCCCGGTATTGAAACAGACTATGTGGCGACGGATTGTTTCAGCGGCGCCTGTGAAGCAACGACTTGGCTGATAAAGCGGAATTATCGGCAAATAGTATGTGTTACCGCAGATGACTGGATGTTGCGCACGCCCCTGGTCGAGCGCCTGAACGGTTACCGGAAGGCGATGGATGATAACGACAAACTGCTGTCTATCCTGACGGTGAAAAGGAATAACACGGCGGAAAAATCAATAAAAGATTTTTTTAAAGATAAAAAGAATTGCGGGATTTTCTGTACGGAAAACTGGACCGCGCTAATGATTCAGAAACTTGCTTCGCGGGGAGAATTGGACCTTCCTTCCCCAAATAGTATTATTAAATTTGATCAGTATAAAGAACCTGTGATCGATCTGACCGCTACCGTGGTCCAGCCCATGGAACGGATTGGGGCCGTCGCTGCAGAACTGCTGGCCGATAAAATTGAAGGCAAAAGCAAAACTGTCAAACAGATCAGGATAAAACCGGAGTTAAAATTGTTGAATGATCAATTTAGGAAACCGCTTTCCGCGATAGAACTTGGTGCGAACACTGAGAAAAATTAACTAAGAAAAAGGGAAAAGGCAAAATGAAAAGCAAACATTATTGGTTTACACTTGTCGAATTGCTTGTTGTGATAGCTATCATTGCGATATTGGCGGCCATGTTGTTGCCGGCGCTGTCGAAAGCAAGGGAGAAAGCAAAACAAATAACTTGCGGAAGCAATTTAAAACAACTGGGTTACGCGGTTTACGAATACTGTGCGGATAATGATAGCTGGATGGTTTTAGCTTTTGCCGATTATCTTGGAAATTATACTAATTTCTGGAATTGGAATCTTGCTCAGTACGTAGGAGGAGCAAGGTATGAGGAAACCGCGGGGAAGGGGCCTTACGGTGAAGTTTTTGTTTGTCCCGCCGGAAAGGAAGAAGTCCGCGAACCCTACCATACTAATTATGGTCAGAATATCGCTTGTGGAAGCCTGCCCAATGTTGCAAGCGGAGGCGCGGTCTATAACGCGGTAAAATTAGAAAAAATAAGCAATGCGTCGCGGGCGTTTCTGATTACCGATGTCGGGCAGGCAAGTAATTTACTCTGGAATGAACATAGTTTCCTTCCCATTTATCCCAACCCGGCAAATAATGGGGTCGATTTGCGACACCTCTTCTGTGTAAATGTTCTTTGTGCAGACAGCCATGTTGAGTCGGTTTCAAGAAACAGGTTTTCGGGTACTGATCCGGGCCGTGTCGACGGCAATTATTATTATTATGAATGGGCCGCCGGAAACGGGCAATAAATAAGTTTAAATCAAAAATATCTATGACATGAATTCTATGCGTTGCCATCTTTCCGCAACGCGGTTTGCGGGTATCTTGCGATTGACTCGAATAAAAAAATATTAATTGTGAGGAAGCAATATGAAAATGCTTTGGTTTTTCAACAGGGACAACAGTCTGTACCGTTCTTTAACAGATTCAATTTTATTAAAGGCGGGCTTATGGCTGATTTTGACGATTTTAATGCCCAATGCTTTTTGCGGGAACATTTTTGAAGACGATTTTGGCTCTTATAAAAATGAGAAAGACCCGCTAAAGGAAATTGAAAAAAAATGGGGAAGGATATCAACGGAACAATTGAGTATAAAAGCTGGACTGCTTGTTTTTAAAGGCACTATAATTACCCGCAATGACGTCTGTGACGATAATTTCAGCGCAACGGTCGAAATTAAATACCAGGAAGCGGAAAAAGAATCCGCCGCGGTTGGTTTTTCTGCGTGCGTACATCCAGCCAACGGCTCGTGTTACTATCTGGCATTGGCATATTACAAAAAAGGGGCGCAAATACATTTTTGGAAAAAAGACGCAGCCGGGAAATGGCATGAATGGTATACGAAAGAATATCCGGCGGAATTAGGGCAAAGTTATAAGTTGAGCCTGAGCGTTGCGGGGAAACTGGTTCAGGCCTGTGTTAACGGTAAACTGATAGCCTCTTTTACGGATAAAGAAAGGCTTGCCGGCAAGCGTTTGATACTGAACACCTATTTGACGAATGGCTTTTTTGAAAAAGTGACGATAGTTGCTTCACCTTCAAACGGAGAACCTGAAAAATCCTGCTATGGCGTTCCCGACAGCGATGGTTTTTTTCGCAACTGGGTGGTTGCCGGTTCGTTTCCTGTAAAAAGAAAGATTTTTGATTTTAAGGCCGCATTGCACTGCAATGCGATAGCAGATGACAAAATCGCCGGTATTCGTCCTGACGGCAAAGCAGTTACATGGGAAAAATTTTTGACTCCCCGGATAGACCTTTTTGAAATATATCATACTGAATATTCTGTCGCTTATGCAAGTGTCTGGGTATATTCGCCTCGGAATTTAGAGGAATGTTGTCTTCAGGTGGGATCCGATGATGCGTCCATTGTCCAATTGAATGGAAAGACTGTTTATGAATTTACCGGCGGCCGGGCGGCCTTTCCTGACCAAGACTACGTTAAGTCACTCCGGCTAAAAAAAGGCTGGAATCATATAGGCGTCCGGACGGTAAACGGCTCCGGCGGGTGGGCTTTTTACTTTCGGCTGATGGATAAATCGGGCAGTCCGATACGCAATCTTTGCCTTTCTCCCGCACCAGTTGGAACCGACCAGCAGATCAGCTCATACTTGGTAAAAACCCTGACTGCAGAAAAGGATGACAAAACAAGCGTAAAGCAAAAAGCAAAACTATTTGTCAAAGTAAGAAAATATGAGGGGAAACCAGCGATTTTCATTGACGGTAAAAAAAAAGATTTGGTTGCCTATTATTTGCATGAACTCAATACCGCCGACATTAAAGGCTTTTCCGATGCCGGCGTTCACCTGCTTACCTTTGATATTTTCAGCCTGACTGATCATGATGACGAATTGAATATGGCGATTCAAACCGACCCTGAACTGTTGTTTCTGCCGCGTATTTTTGTGGGACCGTCTAAACGCTGGACAGATGAACACCCGGACGAAAAATTAGTTGACGAAGACGGTAAACCGTTGTCCTGGCCGCAGCCTTATTCCATCGCGTCTTCACTCTGGGTCAGGGAATGGGGGGAAAAAATCAGAAATTACGTGGAAAGACTTGAAGCAAAATTTGGGGACCGTATCATCGGTTATCAAATCGGTGCAGGTATCTGCTTTACGGAATGGATCTGGGCTCTGGACCGCAGTCCGGCCAGCCGTAATGCCTTTAGAGCGTGGGTTAGGAAAAAATATGACAACAATATTAAACTCGTTAACCAGAGCTGGCATTCCGACCTGAAAAACTTTGATGAAATCGGCCTGCCGGATGGATTGAGATATGTTACCTATGACCAAGCGCTTACAGACAAAAATTGGCATGACGGAGATTGTGGTATTTTTGTAAATATCAAAGCTCATGCAAAACGTTCCGACTATTACAGATTTCACAATGAAATAACCGCCCGGCGAATTGAGGATTTTGCGCGGATCATAAAAGATGTTACTCATGGACAGAAACTGTGCGGAGCTTTTTACGGATACAATACCTGGAACAATATACCTGCCAGATTTGCCATTGGAGTGGGACACTTGAGCATAGAGAAGCTCCTTGAATCGGATTACATCGATTTCATTGCCGGGGTGATTAACTATTATGACCGTGGAGCCGGGGGAGTTGATTTTCAACTGCAAGCGCCCAAATCAATACAGGCTTCAGGAAAAATAACGTTCCTGGAAAACGATATTCGCACCTGTCTGGTCTCCAACGACTCGCTTAAACTGAAAATTGAAACAATGCCGGACACTTTGGCGGTGATGACGCGAAATGCGGCTTATGCGATCACCAACGATTGTCTCATGTGGTGGATGGACCTGGGGGGAGGCTGGTATCGAAACGGACAAATAATGAAGCGTGTAAAGGAACTTCAGCCGTTGTTCGGGAAAAAGGGTTATTCTCCCAAGCCCCGGATTGCAATTGTTTTAGACGAGCAGGCGCCGTATTATCTCGAATCCGGATCTCTGGCGTTGCTTTCTCTGGTCCATTACCAGGCATTGGAATTTGCGCGGATTGGCGCTCCTTATGATATAATTCGTTTGAGCGATCTAAAAAATCGTCGCGCAGATGATTATAAAATGTATGTTTTTCTGGGGACATTCAGTATCGACCCTGCTTTAAGGAAATACCTCTACGATGTTTTTGAAAAGAACCGTGCTGTTGTTCTGTGGGGATACGGCAGCGGGATTTATGATGGGGAAAAATGCTCTCCCGGCAATATTTCCCTTACTACCGGTATCGGGATTAAAACCCATGTCAGTCGAGGCGGCCTGAAGGCTGTTTCGACCGGCGGCAGTGAATTATCATCAGGATTGCAGGATATTACTTTCGGCGGTAAACTGCGCCAGGCGACAACGGTTTTGACAACCGTATTTGAGGGAGTGGAGCCCGAAATATCGCCTGTAACTTATATTGATGATCCCAATGTCCTTCCCTTGGCGTCCTTTGTTTCTGACGGACGGGTTGCGGCGGGTATGAAAAAAATGGGAGAATGGCGAAGCGTTTATTTTGGAACGGATAATATTCCGGCAAGGTTGATGCAGAATTTGGCCAGGTCTGCGGGAGTGCATCTTTATACGGATCGAACTGAACCGGTTTATGTAGGAAACGGTTATCTCGCGATCAGTTCCGCCGTCGGTGGTCAGCATGAAATAAAACTCCCTCGAAAGGGAGACGTATATGAAGCTATTACGGGAAAATGTTTGGTTCGAGGCGTGGATAATTTTCAAGCTCTCATTCCCCCGAAAGGAACAGCTCTGTTTCAAATAAACTACGAGCGCTGACAATTATTTAAATTTCTGATCATTTTGTAATTTTTACTCTTTCAGAATCAAATTTACCCGCCGGGCCCATACCGGAAAATTTTATTTTTTATGCTTTTGCCTGTTGACTTTTCGCTATTTTAATGTAAAATATTTTTATGCAAAATATATAAAATAAAATTGCATTAAAATATG
>Ga0172377_10004596_pt1 | contig 14178 bp, 14 predicted proteins | sample Pumphouse3metaG_FD_119749 | JGI IMG/M metagenome (GOLD analysis project Ga0172377, IMG submission 119749) | Leachate microbial communities from a municipal landfill in Southern Ontario, Canada - Pumphouse #3 metaG | ecosystem: Engineered > Solid waste > Landfill > Unclassified | place: Canada... | reverse complement strand
TGCGCTTCGGGATGAAAGCCGTCAAAAAGAGCTTGCCCTGTGGGCAAAAGATAAGATTTTAGCTCTTATTGTTGAGGACTTAAAAGCGATTAACGTTCATTTTGATACCTTCGTCAGCGAAGCATCGCTTTATGATGAATGGGATCGTGTCATGGTTAAGATGAATGGCGGTGTTTATGTGAACGAAGGTAAAACCTTCATCCGTTCTTCCGACCTCGGCGATGATCATGACCGGGTCGTCGTCCGTGAAGACGGCCGTCCGACCTATCTTGCGGGAGATATCATCTATCATAACCAGAAGTTTGAGCGTGGATATGATGATTATATCAATATCTGGGGAGCGGACCATCACGGTTATATTGCCCGTGTCAAAGCGGCTATTACTTTTTTAGGCTACGACTCGTCAAAGCTCGAAGTGCTTCTTTCGCAAATGGTAAGTCTTCTCAAAGACGGTGAACCGTTTAAGATGTCCAAACGTGCGGGTACGGTTATCTTGATGAGCGATGTCGTCGAAGAGATCGGTGCGGAAGCGTTGCGCTTTATGTTCGCATCTAAAAAGTGCGATACGGCACTTGAGTTCGATATCGAAGAGCTAAAAAGACAAGACAGCTCCAACCCGATCTACTATATCCAGTATGCGCATGCCCGTATTCAGACATTGATCTCTAAAAGCGATAAGAGCATGGAAGAGATTATGTCGGCTCATTTGCATGATTTGAGCGCGGATGCCGACGGATTGTTGTTTGAAGCGTTGTTATTGCCGGAGATTATCGAAGATGCGTTTGAATCGCGTCAAGCACAAAAACTGCCAGACTATCTAAAAGTATTGGCGGGGCGATTGCATAAATTTTATTATGATACCCGAATTATCGGGACAGCAGATGAAGCTAAACTGCTTAAATTACTTTTGGTCGTTGCCCTCTCTATTAAAACGGGGCTTTCTCTTTTGGGAATCGAAGCCAAAGACCGGATGTAAACCCTACTCTTTTAAAAACCAAAAAATTTCTTCCTATGCTATGCCGCCGGGCATAGCATCTTTTCTCTAATCGTTTATTTTATCCCAATAATCGTCCGATAGTTTGCCGTAATGCGTCTTGTTGATGAACCATTGCAATTTGCGCAGTATTCAGCTTCGAATTGCTTTGTTGGAAATCGGTGATCGCTTTGGCCAAATCGGTATCTGCAATCTGACTTTTTGCGGCAGAAGCGGCACTGATTTGGTCGAGCAGTGCGTTTGATGAGCTGACGAGAGCATTGGTTGTCGAGCCGACATCCGAACGGGCTTGAGTCAAAGTATCACTGAAAGACTGAATACTCTCTTGGGAATCGATAGAGAGCGATCCTGTCGAAATTCCGCTTAATGATGTCGATACGGTTGAATTGCCTAGGGAAAATGAGAGATTGCTTCCGAATAGTGCCTGACCGTTAAAAGTTGTACTGTCGATGCTTTGCTGCATTGATTCTGCTGTTCGATTAAATTCGCTTTGCAATGCCTGTTTTTGAGTGTCATTTAACGATGCGCTGTTATAACGGACGCTTAAATCGTTAAGTGTCTGCGTTTGATCGCTGAGACTGTTGAGCGTCCCGCTGCTGATTTGCATCATCGAGATACCGTCATTCGCATTCATAACCCCTTGAGAAATAGTCGAAATCTCATTTTGGAGCATATCTGCAATCGTTCTCGACGCGCTGTCTTGCATGCTAAGTTCGGTAGCGGCAGCAATTTTTTCGAGCGTTTTATCCCGTTTTGAGGATTCGGCGTTCATCTGAGGGAGCGTGTTGTACTGGGTATCAATTTTCATAGTAGACTCCTTACTAGAGACGTTTATTACAATAGGATAACACTGTAATGTTTAAGATTTAATAAGCACTCCGTTATAATTTAGAAAAGTATTTTATGAGGTTAGAATCATGGTAAAAGTCGCGGCGATACAGATGCAGATGAGTGAAGATAAAGCTTCCAATGTTGCAAAAGCGGAATCGATGGTACGTGACGCGGCAGAGTTCGGTGCTAATATTATTTTGATCCCTGAACTGTTTGAGGGGTATTATTTTTGCAAAGATATGGACGAGAAATATTTTGCTTGGGCACAGCCACTTCAAAACAATCCGTTGATTGCTCACTTCAGTGCTTTGGCCAAAGAACTCGGTGTCGTGTTGCCGATCAGCTATTTCGAGCGGGACGGGGAGCGTTATTTCAACTCACTCGTGATGATCGATGCGGACGGCACCGTAATGGAAAATTACCGTAAAACCCATATTCCCGACGGTCCCGGATACGAAGAGAAATTTTATTTTGAGCCGGGTGATACCGGATTCAAAGTATGGGAAACCAAATTCGGGAATGTCGGTGTCGGTATCTGTTGGGATCAGTGGTTCCCGGAGACGGCACGATCTCTTACCCTTTTGGGCGCCGATATGATTTTCTATCCGACGGCTATCGGAAGCGAACCAGAGATCGGTGTCGATTCTGCGTCGCACTGGCAACGGGTACAAATGGGGCACTCTGCAGCGAACATCATCCCTGTTATCGCCGCCAATCGCATCGGCGAAGAGGTGGGAGAGAGTTGTACACTGACGTTTTACGGCTCATCGTTCATCACTGATCATACAGGTGCAAAAGTAGCCGAAGCTTCTCGGGATAAAGAGGAGATTCTCTACAGCGAATTTGATCCCGCGTTGATTCGTGAACACCGCCATTATTGGGGATTAATACGCGATCGCCGTCCAGAGTGTTACGGAGAGATTGTTAAGCCATAACGATATGGAAAAATTCGCCACAAAAAATCTTCACGTTTTGTATGTCGAAGATGATGATGTGGCCCGTGAAAACGGTATCGAGTACCTCGAAAACTACTTCGATCATATCTATGCCGCTTCGGATGCTTTTGAAGGATTAAAACTCTATCGGGAGGTTCATCCTGAAATCATCATTACCGATATTCAGATGCCTAAACTCAATGGTTTAGAATTTATCAAACAAATTCGTAAAGAGAATAAAGAGACTCAGATTATTGTTATTAGCGCGTACAGTGATACGATGTATCTTCTTCAAGCAATAGAGTTGCAGTTAGTCAAATATCTGATTAAACCGGTGCAGGAGAGTGCTTTTAAAGAAGCGTTGCGACAATGTATCGAAAGTATCTATACTAAAGATTCTAATATCATCGATCTCTCGGCCAACACCTATTTTGATAGGTATAATCAGACCCTTGTACGCAATGAAGAGGTTATTCCTCTGCGGACGAAAGAGCTTCAGATGTTGAGTCTATTACTCAAACATAAAAATCGGTATGTTACCTACACTGAGATTGAAAACCATGTTTGGCGAGAGAGTGCTATGAGTAGCGATGCCCTTAAAACCCTGATTAAAAATCTCAAAGCGAAACTTCCTCCGAATCTAATTTCCAATCTCTCAGGAACAGGGTATAAAATTGAGTGCTGAAGCGTTCACCCACTTAGCCTACGGAGCAACGTTTGGCATTTTGCTGATGAGTATCGTCTATACGTTCGTGCGTTATGTTTACTCCAAAGAGATTATGTATATCAGCTATTGCGCCATGCAGGTTTTCTCTTTGGGGTATATCAGTGCTTACAGTCATCTTTTTTCACTTCCCCCATTTATTCAGGAGATTTTTCTTCTGCTGGCTACCCTTAGTGCCGTTATGTTTGCGATAACCTTTCATGAGGGAAATTTGATTCCAAAGATTACTAATTTTAAAGAGTTGGTGATCAATACCCTTTTGCTCAACGTCGTAATTTTGACCGCTTTTTATCACTATATCCTTTTTGAATATCTCCCTTATACGGTAGTTTATGCGATCTTGTTTCTTTCGGTCGTCTTTAATCTCCGATCAGGATTTAAACCGACGATCGTTTATGTCATCGGATGGTCGTTGTTGTGTATTTTGTTGTTTGTATTTCAGCTCAAGCAAGTTTACGTTGAACACGGGTATATCGATATTGTATTGGCGGCATTTGCAGTGGAAGCGGTGCTGTTTACTATCTCTATTTCGTACAAATACAATCTTTTCAAAAATCAGGCGCTAGATCATCAAAATATGCTGTTTCAGCAATCGAAGATGGCGAAAAGCGGTGAGATGATCGCCAATATCACCCACCAGTTCCGCCAGCCTCTTAATAACCTCTCTTATATGTTGATGAATCTGAAAAATCGGTATGAAAACCGAATGCTTGATGATGACTATTTCGATAAAAAAATTGCTTCGGCACAGGCACAATTGCAGTTTTTATCTAAAACGATTGATGATTTCAAAGAGTTTTATACCCCCGCTAAAGCGAAAGAGCCTTTTTTGCTTTCCGAAGCGATCAAAAACAGTATTGCCGTCATTGCGCCTGATTTGAAGAGCAAAGGGATCGTGTTGGATTGGGCAGATTGTGATGAAGAGCTCACTATTTTTGGGAAAAAAAATGAGCTATCACAGGTTATTTTAGCGCTGATTTCCAATGCATCCGACGCATTGAACGGGGTTAGTGACCCAAAAATCATTCTTCGTAGCAATCGCAATGGAAGTGAAGCAATGATTAGTATTGAAGATAATGGACAAGGGATTTCAAGCGATACGCTTGGAAAGATTTTCGAGCCTTATTTTACGACAAAATCTGAGGGGAGTGGAATCGGGCTTTATTTGGTGAAAATGATTGTCGAAAAAAGCTTTGGAGGAAAAGTAGTAGTGCAAAGCAAACTTCGAGAGGGTAGCATTTTTATCCTCTCGATAGCGATCCATCACTGAGTTCTCGGATACATAAATGAGATCTCTTTGATGATTGAAATTTTCGGATCTTCCTTTGCGAAGATAGTTAGTTTGAGTTTCAATGCGGTATCTCTTCGATCCGACTGCGATAGGTTTTGATTTGTCGAGATTACTAATATCCGCTTGCGCATACCGTCTGGTTTGAGATTCAGTACTTCAAATTTATCGATATGGAAGTTTTTGTCTTCCACTTTGACATCGTAGGTATAAGTCTGTTTTTGGGTATTGTGAATGTTCACGATATAGTTATTGCTCACGATACCGTTTTGCTCTTTGTAGAGTTCGTTCGGTTTATTGATATTTACCAGCACTTGCTCTTGATCCGATGCAAATGCCGCCGCAAAAATCAATGATCCTGCCATAGCGATAAAATACATAAGATTGCGTTTTGAAAAAATGGTGCTTTGTATATGATGCAAAACTGATTTGGGGCTTCCCCACTCGATGAGCGATTTTTTACCCAATTTTCCCATGACAGCGCTACAGGCATCCGCACATCCGAGACAGTTGATGCATTCCAACTGCAACCCTTTTCGAATATCGATATGAGTCGGGCACACTTTGACACATGCTTCACAGGTTGTGCACTCTTCATTGGCAGAAAATTGTTTCAAATCAAAAACCGATTTTTCGCCGTTCTGGTAAATTGAACCGCCACGATTGTAGTTATACACTACGTGTTTTGTGTCATCATCATAAAGTACGGTTTGAATGCGTGAATAGGGACAAAGGTAGGTACAAAAACTCTCTTGCATCCATACAATGTCATAAATCAAAAATGCCGCAGTCGTCGCAATAAAGATAACGATAAAGAGGTGCTCCTCTGGGTGTTGCATGTAGGTGAAGAAATCTTCTGGTGGGACAAAGTACCAGATAAAATTGGTCGATGCGGTTATGGCTATTAACGTCCAGAGCAAAAAACCGACAATAACTTTGAGCTTATTCTCAAGATTCGACGTATTCATCTTCTTTTGTTTGTTACTAATATTTCTTAAATCAAGGAGTGTCCCCTGTATTAAATCCCGATAAATAGTTCGAAAAATCGTTTGCGGACATCCCCATCCACACCAAGCTCTCCCTAGTATAGAGGTGAGAGCAAAAATTCCGATGAACAGAAACATCAACAAAAAAGGCATGATGTAAAACTCGTTGACATCGTATGCTAGTCCCATAAAATGGAATTGGAGTTTTTCAAATGATAGAAGCAAAAGGTGGTTGTCATTGACCGTAATAAACGGTGTGATAAACGTGAAGAGGGTGACAAAGGCATAGAACCAATATCGTTTAGTTACATAAGACATACAGACTCCTTAAAGATAGAATAGAGAAGTGTAAAAAAATATAGTGTCTTTTTGGTGGCATGAAAATAGAGTGGAACTCCTTTTGCTTTAGTGAAGGTAAGAATCACTAACGGGGGTTGCCGTGAAAGTTGTTTTACGCAATAACGCTATCTTTGTACAAGGGAGCTCCAATACGCTCGAAGAGGAGTGGATGGAGGAGTTTTTCGATCACCATATCCAAAATACCCTTTTTCTCGATAACGGTGTTTTGGTCTTGAACAACGAAAACTCGCTTGATAAAAAAGAGGAGTTTTTGGAAGAGTTAAGTGGCCGTTTCACTAAAATGCATGAGCTTTCCGACTCGTTTTATCGCCGATCGCTCAAACGGTGTAAAACGGCTGCCGTACGGATCGAAGTGCCTTATCGTCAAAGTGAAAAAGTGGATGTCGAGCTGTATGCGTACGGTTCTGATCGTGTCGAGTTTACCTTTAGTGCTCAAAATCGATGGGTTATGCGCTACCTTCGTCAGCAGCTTTCCAACCTTGTTTTAAGTTCCACACCGAAGACGCTTTTGATTAATGTCGGTACCCCTTCGGCAAAAATGCGTTTAGAAAAGACGCTGAACCGACGTGAAGTCCTCCACTTTACAATCAACTACCGATATGACGATGAGTTTATGAGCCGATTGTACGGCAATTTCCGCGGGTGGGGATTCGGCAGCGATGCGATCGATAAAATGATCCGCTATCATGCGATTTTTGAGATTCCGGTCGGTACGAAATCCGAAGATTTGAAAAAACGGTATCGTCAGCTGGCTAAACGCTATCATCCCGACCGTGTCCAAAAACAAAGTCCTGAGATTATCAACAAGTACACCGAAAAATTTCAATTAATCCAAGAAGCTTACGGCGCATTACGGGCGGTCAGTTAAGAGAGTGAGCTCTTCTGCTGTAAAACAAAATATCCGTTTATCCCGCAAATCGAGCAGTTCGTTCGAAAATCCCCGCTTGGTAAAGAGAAATATTTTATCGGGGACGATATCGGTTTTCACACATTTGTCTTCAAGCTTACGGAGCTCTTTTTTATTCACTTTGTGATTGGTCCACTTGCATTCTCCGACCCATATTTCCCCTTCCATCGTCTCACTTAGCAAGTCGATCTCAACTTCCCTATCCCAGTAACTTCCCGAATCGAGGATGTCGGCATGAAATTTTGGGGCTAAAATATCGCGTATATAAAGATCGCAGAGCTCTTCGAATACAAATCCGACAAAAGCGTTGCCGTGAATATGAAAATTATCCATGAACGGGATGAAGTTTCCTTCGCGTATAGAGGAGGTGAAAGGTTCTACGAAGGCAAACCAAAACCGTAAAAACGGGGTTGTAAAACGGAGCTTATGCGAAATCCGGTGATGTTCGATCTCTTTTTTAAACCGTTGTTTCGGATGTGCCCGTACCAGAGGAGTTTCCCGGGAACGTTCCAGAGAAAGAAAACCGTTGTAACGGAGGAAATCGAAAGCTTCTCCCCCTTTTTCTTTGCCGATTCGGGCACGACGATAAGCCGATTGTTGCCGCCGGTCGCCGACTGCTATCGCATGCAGCAGTTTGAGATAGAGAGGGTCGTCATGAAGCGGGGCGAGAAGCTGTTCGCGATGGGACTCGGAAGGGATAAGAATATGGCGGATAATGAGTGCCTCGATCGGCTCGTCGCAGTCGATCGGTTCGGTATATCCTCCGAAGATTGAGAACAGTTCGATACACTGTTCCATGTCTCGCGGCAGGTTGAGGTGAAAAAAATCGCTTAGTAACACTCTATCCATTGAGAGATATTATAGCTCATTTCCCCATCGCAGACTATCCAGACCGTATTTATCCCTGATTTTGCGTGTTGCATCGTCGAATGCATGTGCTTCCGCATCCGTTTCATAATCGAGCAGCGAAAAAGCACGGCGCGTGTGGGCACTAAATGCCGAAGCACTCAGCCCTAAATGGTTAATCGGACTATGGGGATGAAGATCCGCAGAGGCAAACGATTCCAACGACAAAGCTCGGAAGCGACGTTCGTTAAACAGACGCGTTTCGGTTATAGAGTGGTGCGCACGGGGGTGGTGGAGATAGTGGATACTCAGAGTAAACGTCGTCGGGTAGACTTCGAGACGTTTGATTGCATAGGCCAGATGACGGGCGAGGATAGCAATGCGGCGTCGGGCTTCGTCACGGTTATCGATAGGATCAAAGGTTCTCGATATGCCGATCGATTTACGCGGCGGATGAAGAATAAGCTCCCCTAAATCATTTCCTCTAACGCGTTCGTAGATCGCCTGTGCATACGGCCCCCATGAATATACCAGCGGTTTTGCACGGAGTAGATCGCCCAGGGTTTTGATGCGATAGGTATTGCACAATCGGGTCATCGTTTTACCGAGTCCCGGGAATTTGGAGACGGAGAGTGTTTGGATAAAGGGGTAGACATCGCTTGGATAGAGGGTGCGGCATCCGAACGGTTTGGCCGTATCGGTAGCGAGTTTAGCGATGTATTTGGAGTGGGCGGCACCGATAGAGACGGGGAGATTGAGATGGCGCTTGATCGCATGGCGGAGAGAATCGATGTATTCGGGGATCTCCTCATCCTCGATCCATCCGTCCAAATCTCCGTAAAACTCATCGATACTGGCTTGTTCGATAAACGGAATTCTCTCCTGTAAAAAAAGGTAAAGCTGATGGGATAATCGGTGGTATAAACCCATGTTCGGCCCTTTGATGATGAGATGCGGGCACCGTATCAGTGCTTCGCGGATACTCATACCGGTATGGATACCGTAGGCACGCCCTTCATAACTGGCGGTTGTCAAAATCCCGCGCACCCGTCCGTCGGGATCGACGAATTGAGCAAGATCATCTCCCTGATAACGGTGAAAAAAACTGCCGACAAAAGCACCGCCGTTATCCAATAAAAGCTCCTGATTGGAACGGTTTCGTGAAAAAATATAAGGATCGCCTCTCCCTCCGATCGCTACGGGTTTGCCGAGTAGGGAAGGGTCGAGAGTACGTTCCGCCGAAACAAAAAAACAATCGAGGTCAATATGTATTTTCATAACGGCAGTATAGAGAAGGTAACGTATAGGAGGCTAAAATATGGCAATACGCTACACTGAGATGGAAAATGGGGATATTTAGGAAGCGAGAACGGCTCCTATATTTTTCAGGATTTTAGCAACCCGTTCGGAATAATGCGCCAATGTCTTTGCGTGGGCATCGGCAGAAGTGCTATCGGTTTCGAGAATACTTAACACGTCCAATAATGAACGGATGAAATCACGGTGTTCGGCACATTCGCTGCACACGGAAGTATTTGCGCACATCCCTTCGTTCATGAGTACATAAGCCTCTTCGGTAGCAATGCTGAGTTGTGTAAAATAGGCGGCATCCCGGAGCCCGTTTATATTAAGGAGGTTATGAATCTCTTGAAAACGGCTCTGTGCGTCACGAAGAACATTTTCCATAGTTTTATCCTGTGTTAATTTTGTGAAATTAATTGTAGCTCAAATAACGGTAGAATACAATTACAAAATTATTACCTTATAAAAAGAGCATATTATGGAATACCGTTATATCGGGCGCAGCGGTCTGCGCGTATCGCCGATTTGTCTGGGGACAATGACGTTCGGGAGTCAATGTGATGAAAAAAACGCGTTTGCAATTATGGACAAAGCCTACGAAGCGGGAATCAATTTTTTCGACACGGCAGAACTCTATCCCGTCCCGCCCGAAGAAAAGCTGGCAGGTTTGACCGAGGAGATGGTGGGACGATGGCTCAAAACCAAGCCGCGCGAAAGTCTTATCTTGGCGACCAAAGTGGCCGGTGCGGCATCGGGTTGGTTCGTTCCACCGATTCGTCACGGTTATACGGCAATTGACCGGTTTCATATCGAACGGGCGGTAGAAGGATCGCTCAAACGGCTCGGCACCGATTATATCGACCTGTATCAGATGCACTGGCCCGATACGGTCGTCCCGATCGAAGAGTCGATGAGGGCATTTGACGCACTGGTGCAAAGCGGAAAAGTACGTTATATCGGAACATCGAACGACAGTGCACGCGGAACGATGAGATCGCTGATGGTGAGCAAATACGAAAAACTGGCCCGTTTCGAGTCGATCCAAAACAATTTTTCACTGCTTAACCGCCGCGATTTAACCGAGATCGGAGCATTATGCCGTGAAGAGAAGATTTCGCTTCTTCCGTATTCGCCTTTGGCCGGGGGAGTGCTGAGCGGTAAATACAATCAGGACGCGGAGACCCACGGCCGTTTCAGCGATTATGTCAAATCACCGAACAAACGGCAGCGTTTGATGGCGGCACGGTTTCTAAACGATAAAACGCTTGCGTCTACTCAGGAATATCTCCGTATCGCTCATGAAGCTGGATTGCATCCGGTAACGATGGCAATCGCGTGGAGTAAGCAGTTTGATTTTGTCGCTTCGACGATTATCGGTGCGACGACACCCGAACAATTAGATGCGTCGCTATCGGCGATGAATGTGATATTGAGCAATGAAATTTTACAAAAGCTGGACGAAGTACATGCCAAAATTCTTTATCCTATGGGTTAGTGCAGTTGCGGCTTTGTTGCTGGGAGGATGTGCAGCTAAGCATTACAGCGTCAGCGAGCCCAAAATGATTGTAATCAAAAGCCCGAAACTCAAATTTGCGGATACGGGATATATCCGGCATGAAGGGGATGCAGTCGAAGTGGAACTTTTCACGGCAGGGGTAGCAGTCGAGAAAATTTCCATCGATAAAGAGGTATGCGTCAGTGCCGGATGCATGAGCGAAGCAAAATTTGTTAAAGAGTACCTCTACCCCGATTATCCGGCGGATACGATGCGCCGTATTCTTCAGGGATCGGATATTTTCGGAGGCGACCACAAAGAAGAACTCTGCAAAGGAGCTGTGTATCAGACGATCCGTAACGACGATATGGATATCATTTATCGCCGCAAAGGGGGTGAAATTTATTTCAAAGACCGGCTCAACGCTTTGATGATAAAAATTACCGATCTAAAGGAGAATAATGCGACTGAGTGAACGTTCCGGTTCGATTGCCCAATCGGAGATCCGATCGATGACCCGTGCTTGCAATGCGGTAGGCGGAATCAATATGGCACAGGGTGTCTGCGATCTGGAGATTCCGAAAGAGGTGATAGACGGTGCCAAACGGGCGATGGATGAGGGGATTAATACTTATACCCCGACGGAAGGGCTGCCCCGTCTGCGCCAGGCGATCGCCGATAAGATGAAACGATTTTATGACGTTGCTATCGAGTCGAATCAGGTTTTGGTGAGTGACGGAGCGACGGGGGCATTTTACACGGCGTGTATGGCGCTGCTTAACCCGCTCGATGAGGTGATTTTATTCGAACCCTATTACGGCTATCACCGTTCGACCCTCCTTTCGATCGGAGCGGTACCGACGTTTGTCCGTCTCGAAGCACCGGAGTGGAGACTGGATTTAGAAGCGCTCGAAGGGGTAGTAACCCCCAAAACCCGCGCGATAGTGATCTGTAACCCTGCCAACCCCAGCGGAAAAGTTTTTACACGAGAAGAATTGGAGCGGATAGGAACTTTTGCCGAGTCACATGATCTGATCGTTTTTGCCGATGAGATGTATGAACATTTTCTCTATGACGGTGCGGTGCATGTAACGGCGCTTAGTGTTCCGAGTCTGAGAGATCGATGTGTCGTACTGAGCGGATTTTCCAAAGTGTTCAGCATCACCGGATGGCGTTTAGGATACGCCATCGCACCGATCCATGTCATCGAAGCGATGGCACAGCTCAACGATCTGATCTACGTCTGCGCCCCCGCACCGTTACAGATTGGCGCGGCGGAAGGTCTGGAAAAACTGGGAGACGGCTATTATGCCGAACTCTCCCGCATTCATCAGCATAAACGGGACATTTTTTGTGATGCGCTGCGCGATGCGGGATTAACCCCGAGCGTTCCGAACGGTGCGTATTATGTTATGACTGATGTTAGTAACGTTAGCGGTAATGATGATTTTGAAAAAGCGATGGAAATTTTAGAGAGAACAGGGATTGCATCGGTTCCTGGACGGGCGTTTTACCATGATGATGCGGGGAGAAATATGGTTCGCTTTTGTTACTCTAAACCGCTCGATGTACTCGAAGAGGCGGCGGAGCGGATTCGACGACTGTGATATAATAACGATACTTGGTAAAAAAGGACGTTTCATTGCGATTCATTTATAGAACCCATGCAATCGAGAGAATGTTTCAGAGGGATGTGAATGAAGAGGATGTGGAATATGTCGTCAAAAACGGTGAAATCATTGAGAATTATCCCGATGATTATCCCTATCCCTCATGTTTGGTTTTAGGGTATTTCAATAATCGGGCGTTACATGTTGTTTATGCAACAGACGAAGCCGAGAATATTATTGTGATTACGGTGTATGAGCCGACTACTGAAAAATGGATGGAAGATTTAAAAACAAGGAGAGAACGATGAAATGTGTGATCTGCAAACACGGCGAGACTCAGCAGGGTTCTACGACAGTTACTTTGGAAAAAAACGGTTCCACGATTGTATTCAAACATGTTCCCGCTCATGTATGTGATAACTGCGGAGAAAAATATGTCGATGATATGGTGACTTCCGAACTGCTGAAAAAAGCGCAGGAGATCATTAAAAACGGTGTTGAAGTCGATATTCGAGAGTTCCAAAGCGCGGCGTAATTACTTTGTATGTCTAAAAGTGCCAGAGATATACTAATTATTAATCAGGAAAATCATGAATTTGGATAAAATCAAATATTTTTATATAAAATCCAAAATTTTTTTTGATGCAAAATTATCTCTTGTAAAATTTTCATTCATCAGTATAATCAAAACACATATTTTTCTTTTTCTTTCTGTTTTATTTCTTTTGCTTGTAAGATATTTTAATTGGTTTAAACCGACAAATGAAATTGATTTTACTAATATTCTGATTGCAGTTGCAACGATACTTGCAACTATTTTTGCTTTAGTTTTTACGCTTTCATTACTGCCTATTCAAAATGCTGCACAAATATGGTCATTTTCTATATTAAAAATATATAGACGCGATAGACAGCATTTCCGAATATTTTTTGGTTTTGGCCTTTTTACTTTATCTTGCATAATACTAGCTGTATTTGAGAAGCAAATTGATGATTTTTTATTATTTTCTTTAATAGTAATATTGATAAGTGCAATTTTTGGTGTTTTAGTAGAATATCAAGCATATATAACTTCACTTTTTGACCCTGAAAATATATTAAATAAAATTAAATTACAGGCATTTGAAACAATAGACAATATAGACAATACAGCAAAGAAGATAGCCAAATATAATTATTTACTTTTGGATAAAGATAAAAAAACTGATATTAAAATACTTGAAGCAAAAGCATACAAAACTTTACCAAACTATCCATATGTTGTAAATTATTGGCTACGTGATTTGGGTGAAGTGTATCAAAAATCTGTTGCTAGAAATGATTTTGCAGTTTCCAAACAAGCTATTTTTATTATGGGAGAGGTAATAAAATATTATGTGGACAAAAGAAAAGAGAATATTTATTTTTATACAGTGATGACAAGTTTACTCCCTATACAAGAAGCAGATATAGATAAAGATGTACTATTGCCATTTTATGAGTTAGTAATGGAATTATTTGAAGTATCGATAAAACAAGCATCAGAAAATAATGCTTTAGAAATTATAGAAATTTATAAAAATATTGCGATTTATTTGACAAATATAAATCCAAAACTTTCGTCAAAATCAATTAACTATGCTATGGAATGTATAAAACGCGCGCAATCAGCAAATAGTATTGAAGTACCTTTTCAAGCATCCCAAATATTTTTTGAAATATCAAATGCAATAGGGGATAAAAATTTAGATTATCAAGATGTTGATTCTTATATTATGAAGACTATTGAACAGATTGTATTATATCTGTATATAAAAAATAGACCAGAATTAAGTGAATATTCTATTAAGTATCTTATGAAATTGAATAAGTCTGATGATGATTTTATTGAAAGATTAGAGCAGATAATGAAGATAGTAGA
>Ga0172377_10004593_pt1 | contig 14184 bp, 11 predicted proteins | sample Pumphouse3metaG_FD_119749 | JGI IMG/M metagenome (GOLD analysis project Ga0172377, IMG submission 119749) | Leachate microbial communities from a municipal landfill in Southern Ontario, Canada - Pumphouse #3 metaG | ecosystem: Engineered > Solid waste > Landfill > Unclassified | place: Canada... | reverse complement strand
TGCGAGCAATTATATCCTTTTGTAAAATAATCCATTGCCATTTCTTTACGAGTCATATTTACCGCCTTTTTCTGAACTGTTTTCTAATGTGCCGCTTATGCATCTGCATATGTTGTCAACCTTCTCACCATTTCCTCAATTCACTTATTTCCTCATCGCTGAGTTTCCTGTACTCACCAGGTGCTAGTGTATCATCGAGCCTGAGCGGTCCCATCGATAAACGTTTCAGATATAACACCTCTTTGCCGCGCACCTCGAACATTTTCTTTATCTGGTGGAACTTGCCTTCGTGGATCGTGACGAAGACTTCAGATGTTCTCTCATATGAAGTCCCCAACACCTCAAGTTTTGCCGGAAGCGTCATTATATCCTCGCCAATCCTCATGCCTTCGGCAAAACATTTGATATCCGTGTCTGTCACTATTCCGGAGACTTTCGCATAATAGACCTTGTCTACGTGGTTCTTCGGGGATAGCAGTCTGTGCGCGAGTGCGCCGTCATTAGTGATGATGAGCAGGCCCTCAGTATCTTTATCGAGTCTGCCCACGGGGAACAGATCCTGGCGCTTTTCATCGGGAAGCAGATCGATCACAGTGCTCTGCCGGGCGTCATCGCTCGCAGAAATCACTCCTGCAGGTTTATTTACCATGTAATACTCATTTACGGCATATGTGATCTTTCTGCCACAATAGCAGACATCACTTTCAGGATCGACCTGTAGGTCGGCAGATTTCACTGTTTCGCCACCGACAGTTACTTTGCCTTTTCTTATATCTTTTTTGATATCACTTCTGGTGCCGGCACCCATGTCGGCAAGAAATTTGTCAAGACGCATATTTACATATCCTATTCCATAACTACAGACCAATTCATGCCCTGCTACTTTATACTCTGCTCAGTTGTAAATACACTTTTCCAATACTGAATATAATAATGCCGGATCCAACGGTTTTGTCAGATGTTCATTCATCCCTGCGTTCAGCGATTTCTGCCTGTCTTCTTCATAAGCATTCGCTGTGAGCGCAATTATCGGCACTGACGCGGCATCCTTCCTGTCCATTTTCCGTATCGCAGAAGCAGCTTCCAGTCCATTCATTATCGGCATGCGTATATCCATAAAGACAGCATTTATGCTGCCTTCGGGCGCTGCGCGGAATGCATCAACTGCTTCCTGTCCATTTATGGCTTCGTACATTATGATAATACCCTTTTTTCCAGGAGCCTTCTGATTATCTCCATATTCAGGGGATTGTCTTCCGCTACCATTACAGTTTTTCCCTTGAGGGAGAATTCATTGTCGGCGCAGTACTCATCAGTTTTGACTGGTTCCTGATCCTTTGCTACCGGCATCGACAGGCTTAAGAAAACTGTGGTGCCCTTTCCAGGAGCACTCTCGAACCTGATGCTTCCGCCCATCATGTCCACCAGAGACCTTACTATCGTCAGCCCCAAACCGCTGCTGTTATTGATATTGCCTGTCTCATCGGCCTGAGTGAATGGTTCATACATGATCTTCATGAAGTCCCCGCTCATTCCTATTCCGTTATCGCGCACGACAAAATCACACTTGAGATTATTGTTATCAACATAATTATTTTTCACCGCGATCTCGACTTTGCCGCCCTGCGGGGTGAATTTTATTGCGTTAGACAGAAGATTTATGAAAATCTGATTGAACCGCAATTTGTCAACCATTACGGCAAGTTCCGTTGTCCCTGGTCTGAAAACAAATTCAATATCTTTCTGCTTTGTCAGTGTCTCCGCAACAGTAAAGATTGTCTGTTTGAATTCTGCAAATAAGTACTTTACAGGATGAAGCTCCATCTTGCCACTCTCAATTCTGGAAACATCAAGAATATCGTTAATCAGGCTCAGCAGGTATTGTGATGAATTGGCTATCTTTTCAAGATCATCCTGCACTGAACAGCTTACATCCGGTTCATCCAACGCAAGTGCTGTAAGCCCTATTATTGCATTCATCGGTGTGCGCACATCATGGCTCATTCTCGAAAGGAACTGGTTCTTGGCGCTGTTCGCCAGTCTTGCCTCATTAAGAGCATCGGAAAGAAGCTGGCTCTCGGTGATATCAATTACGACCACATAGAAACATGGATTCCCATCAGCGTCTACAGTGCGATGCCCGGCGTCACTCACCCACATCAGACTACCGTCCTTTTTCTGAATCCTGTATTCACATTTGTCGTAAGCAGACACTTCTATCTGTTCTTTGATTTCCCTCAGCACACGCTCGCGATCTTTTTCATATATAAGTTCATTGAACGAATTGTGAAATTTCGCCCTGAATTCTTCAGCCGTATACCCCAGAATGCGATAAAAATTTGCATTTATGTACAGGAATTCTCCTGTGTCATTATCAAGATATGAGAAAATCCCCCCGGGAAGATTGTCTGTGAGGGCTTTGAATAAATAAGCTGTCTCCTTCTTTTCCGTAATATCCATGTAAGTAGCTATAATGAGTTCGTTGCCGTCTTCGGTCAGAATATGTCTTGATCTCTGCCTTACCCAGCGATATCTTCCTCCCTTGCACATGATCCTGTAGTCTATTTCATATACGTCAAAACAGCCGTTCCTTTCAGCACCTTCTCTCATGATACGTTCCCTGTCATCAGGGTATACAAAGTTAAGCATGCTTCCGGCTGACGCTTCTTTCACCTCATTTGCGTCTTTGTATCCCATCATCCCCGCCATTTCATCATTAGCGCTGATGATGCTGAATTTTGGATAAATTGATGTTACAAGACATCCCGCAGGGAACAGTCCATCCCAAAATGCGCTATTGACTTCCGTAACATTTATCTTCTTCTCCATACTAACTCCCCCTTTGGTGCAAATATGGCGATTGTGTCTTCTCTGCTATTGCATCTGATCAAGCCTTTTCAGCCACTCCACTGTTCTGCATAGCGGCAGGCCGACAACATTATTATAGTCACCGTTTATCCCGCTTATATATGCTCCGAAAGGTCCCTGAATTCCGTAAGCCCCGGCCTTATCCATCGGGTCATCCGAATTCGCGTAAGCCAGGATTTCCGATTCTGTCATGCTCCTGACAGTCACATCAGTCTTTTCTGCGAATGTTATTTCCATACAGGAATCTGTGTTATGAATATCTGCCTTATCTCCCTGCAAAACAAGATCTTCCGGCAGTGCCATATTTCTCTCGTCCATTGACAAAACTCTGACGAGCGTCACACCCGTGAAGACCTGATGAGTTGTGCCTGACAGCAATCGTATCATATCCGCGGCGTCTTCATGGCTCTTTGGCTTGCCGAGTATTCTCCCGCCTGCAGAGACAACAGTGTCAGCTCCAAGGACAATATACGGTGCATCAGGCTCGGGGATCTTCGTCATGAGTTGATATGCAATGTCCTCAGCCTTCTGTCTGGAGAGTTCACGCACCACGCCCTCAGGATCTGTCGCCTTCGGCCTCTCCTCTTTATTGCTCGGAATGACTTCCGGATCAAGCCCGAGTTTTGTCAGCATCTCGATCCTTCTTGCTGAGCCGGATGCCAGTATCAGTTCTGATTTCAAGTTGCGCTCCTTTGTAATTAAGCTTATTTCACTTTTTTATATATCTTTGATTCCTGCTTATCATCTTGCTTATTATCTTACGCTGTTACGTCTATATCAACAACACCATAAGACTATTCAACATCTTACATTCTTATATTACACTAAGAAGGCGGCCCTCCCGCAATTCAGGAAGCGCCGCCGGTAAATCAGTCTGACATTATTCAGTTTTGATTGTTATTCCACGTCCTGCAGTGCGTCGAGGTCTTCCTCGCCGGTGCGGACTTTTACAACATGTGTGACGTTGTAAACAAAGATCTTGCCATCACCGATATGCCCGGTGTAGAGAGCTTTCTTAGCCGCGTCGATGACCTTCTGTACAGGGATCCTCGAAACAATGACTTCGACCTTAACCTTCGGGATGAGTGTTGAATCGACGATAGCGCCACGGTACTTGGAAGTAGAGCCCTTCTGGAGTCCGGAGCCCATGACCTGTGTCATCGTCATGCCTGTGACACCGAGTTCATTGAGCGATTTCTTGAGCAGGTCAAAACTTGAGAGTCTGCAGATTATGGAAACCTTATGCATACCTGTGTCGTAGTTCACAGGCATTACCAGATCACCCACAGGAGTCACTGTTCCTGCCACACCTGTTGTTTCCTTGCTGACGACCTTGACCGCGGCATTCTTCTGAGCCTCTGAGGCCTTACCGAAATCATCCTCGCCGAGATCTGTGTTCTCATTGGCATCAATATTCATGTCAGTGACATCCTGAATGGCAAAACCTGAATAAGCCGAAACAAGTCCGTGCTCATGGTAATCAAGTCCGTCGATCTCGACCTGGGCCGGGACACGAAGACCGATAGTCTTGTCAATGATCTTGAACGCAATGAACATTACAATCAGTGTATATGCAAGGACACTTGCAAAGCCGAGGCACTGGACACCGAGCTGACGGAAACCACCGCCGTAGAACAGTCCTTTGCCGACGCCATCAGCTCCTGTTGAGAACAGGCCGACAGCGATCGTGCCCCAGATTCCGTTCATCATGTGTACGGAAACAGCACCGACAGGATCGTCGATCTTAGCGACATTGTCGAAGAATTCAACACTGAAGACAACAAGTACGCCTGCCACAAGTCCGATAAAGAAAGCGCCGACAGGGCTTACACAATCGCAGGGAGCCGTGATGGCAACAAGACCTGCGAGAGCCGCGTTGAGCGTCATTGACACATCAGGCTTGCCATAACGGAACCATGTGAATATCATTGCCACACATGTTGAGACAGCCGCTGCAAGGTTAGTGTTCATGAAAACAAGTGAAGCCGTATCAGCTGCCGCATCAGAATTCATTGCTACAGTTGAGCCGCCGTTGAAACCGAACCAGCAGAACCAGAGGATGAAAACACCGAGTGCACAGGCCGTAAGATTGTGGCCTGGAATAGCACGGGCTTTGCCGTCCTTGCCGTATTTACCGATACGGGGTCCGAGCATGGCAGCTCCAAGACAGGCAATCGCTCCACCGACCATGTGTACACAGGTGCTTCCGGCAAAATCATGGAAACCGAGTGTTGCAAGCCAGCCACCGCCCCAGATCCAGTGTCCGCTTACAGGATAAACGAACAGGGAAATAACAGCCGAATATACACAATAAGCCTTGAAATTAGTGCGCTCTGCCATCGATCCTGAAACAATTGTCGCAGCTGTTGCACAGAATACTGTCTGGAATATTACATAACACCAGAGCGGCATCGTCTGTGGCACGACACTGTTTGTCGAGTCATACACACCTCTTATAAGCGGATCGAATTTCCCGATCACAGGGCCAAGGCCCCCGAACATGATACCGAAACCAACAAGCCAGAAGCACGGAGTCCCTATGCAGAAATCCATCATGTTCTTCATGAGAATGTTGCCGGTATTCTTGGCTCTGGTGAGACCCGCCTCACACAGGGCAAAACCCGCCTGCATAAAGTAGACAAGCGCAGTGGCCACCAGTACCCAGATCACTGTAGTCATTTCATATTTCATAATCTCTCCTCCTCACAGGTGCGCTTTGTGCAACTATGCGCCATTAGAAATTGCGCATGCGATTTCTAATGTGCGATTCCACAGGTTTGTGCACCTATGCGACGCTCCGCGTTCGCATTGCAAACCTGTTATGCGAATAATCAGCATCAGCTGATTACTCGCATTGCCCTCCTCACAGGAAATGTTGTTTATATTCCTGATGCCCCATAATTCGACAAAACACGAGCGGACGGGTCGTTTACATTGCAGCCCGGCCATGTTTTGTTCGGCATCCAGAAATCGGTGATCATCTGCGACTGCTCCGGATAATACTTCTCAAAGATCTCACGGTAGAGAAGACTTTCCTTTGTGAAAGGCGCCGCATGTGTGTATTTCTCACGCTTTTCATTGAACTCAGTATCCGAATATTTACTCTCTGCGTATTCTTTGAGGTCGTTCACCATTGAGTGCCCGACCGCGTCAGAAAACGCAGCTTTGTCTCTCATAAGAATTTCATCAGGAAGCCAGTTCCCGCCTTCAAACGCGTGGCGGAGAAGATATTTGCCCTTGCCGTAAACATTCATCTTTATCGCCGGATCAAGGCTCATGACATATTTTTCGAAAGCAAGATCTCCGAACGGTACACGGGCTTCAAGCGAATTTACTGAAATGCTTCTGTCGGCGCGGAGCACATCATATTCATGAAGCTCCCGCATGCGTTTTGCCGCTTCCTGTTGAAAAGCATCCCCTGAAGGCGCGAAATCCGTGTATTTGTATCCGAACATTTCATCTGAGACTTCTCCGGTAAGCAGCACTCGGATATCAGTTGTTTCGTGTATGTATTTGCAGACAAGATACATTCCCATGCTTGCTCTGACTGTCGTAATATCAAATGTCCCCAGAGCTGCGATTACAGTTTCAAGTGCATCAAGAACATCTTCTCTCGTGATGACGACATCTGTGTGGTCAGCTCTGATCGCCGCTGCAGCTGTTCTCGCATACTTGAGATCTATCGCATCGATATCCATGCCGATCGCATATGTTTTGATCGTCTTTGGTGCTATGAGGCGAGCCGCGATAGCACACACGAGCGAAGAATCAAGTCCTCCTGAAAGGAGAAAACCAACAGGTGAATCGGAATCAAGACGCTTGTCGACTGCTTTTACGAGAAGTTCTCTTATCCTGGCGCTGGCCGTCTCGACATCATCATGGCAGACTGCTGAAGGATCATCAGGCATGAATGCGGGGATATCTCCGGGCTTATCTGATGTTGCTGCAGCACTTTCTTTTGCATATTCCGTGTAATCTCCTACGGATCCCGGGTCAGCATATCTTGTGAATACACCATCCTCGAAATAGCATCCGGGAGGGAATGGATAGATCACATCGCAAAGTCCCATAAGATCCTTGGGTTCACTGGCAAAGATGTACGTTTCATCTTTTAGCAATCCGTAATACAGCGGTCTTATTCCGATTGGATCACGAGCCGCGATGAGCTTGTTTTGCCGACTGTCATAGATGATAAGTGCGAATTCCGCATCGAGCTTTGCGAACATATCAGTGCCAGATTCGTGATAGAGCGGGAGCAGTATCTCGCAGTCCGACATGCTCCTGAACTGGTAACCCTTTATCAGCAAGTCGGTTTTGATCTCGCGGAAGCCGTAGATCTCGCCGTTGCAGACGACCATGTCGCCATCCATATGAAACGGCTGCATCCCTCTTTCCGTGAGTCCCATGATCGTGAGGCGTTGGAATCCGAGCCACCCTTCTCCGGCTTCCTCGATTCTTTCCATATCAGGGCCTCTCGACGCCGTCCTTGCAAAACATTCTTCCAGCCGGTTTCGGGGAATGGCCCTCCTTTCAAGTCCGATAATTGAACACATTAACGACGCCTCCTTTCTCTGATTTTCCGGTTCATCCCGGTGATTTGCGTACATAATGGCTCTTATAAAATAACAAAAAGGGCAGGCAATTATCCCATTTAGAATAACTGTCTGCCCTTCAGCGGTGCCACTAATAGTGAAAAAAATATCACTTCATTAACTGTGTGTCAATAGCTTTTGCGAAATTTGTATACACGGATACAAATTATTATAGTCCTTTTATCCTCTCAATCGCAGCCTTCGTGTTCTCATGGCTGCCGAACGCTGTGAGTCTGAAATAGCCCTCGCCACTGGGTCCGAAGCCGGAACCCGGAGTGCCAACTACATTGGCCTTATCAAGCAGATAATCAAAGAATTCCCAGCTCGTCATCCCGTCAGGGGTCTTGAGCCAGATGTATGGCGCGTTTATCCCGCCGCTCACTGTGAAGCCAGCGCCGCGAAGTCCTTCGAGTATCATCTTTGCATTTTCCATGTAGTAGGAAACGAGACCCTTAATTTCTTTCTGACCCTCAGGTGAATACACCGCCTCACCGGCGCGCTGCTGGATATAAGGTGCTCCGTTGAACTTTGTGCCGTGGCGTCTCGCCCACAGTGTGCGCATCTGTACACCATTCTCATCAACAAGATCATAAGGAACTACCGTATAACCCAGTCGTACGCCTGTAAATCCGGCGTTCTTGGAGAATGAATGGAGTTCTATCGCGCAGGTCCTCGCGCCCTCACACTCATAAATAGAATGCGGAATATCAGGTTCACTTATGTATGCTTCATAAGCCGCATCATAAATAATCACTGAATGATGAGCGTTAGCGTAATCAACAAATTTCTGGAGCTGCTCTTTTGTGAGTGCCGACCCTGTCGGGTTATTGGGCGAGCAGAGATAAATCAGATCCGGCGCTTTCCCTGAACCTGCATCCTCTGACGGCACCTGCGGTGAGAATCCGTTATCAGCTGTGCACGGCATGTAAATAACGCGGTCCCACTGTTCCTTTGCCTCGTCAAAACTTCCGCATCGTCCGCCCATTACATTTGTATCTACATATACCGGATACACAGGGTCAGCGACAGCAATAATGCTGTCAGCGGCAAATATTTCCTGAATATTTCCGGAATCACTCTTTGCGCCGTCAGAAACAAATATTTCATCAGGAGCAATATCACAGCCGCGCTTTTTATAATCGTTCTCGGAAATAGCACTTCTGAGAAAGTCATATCCAAGATCCGGAGCGTAGCCGCGGAATGTCCTTGCGTCAGCCATCTCATCTGTCGCTTTATGAAGCGCTTCAATGATTGTCGGAGTGAGTGGCTGCGTCACATCGCCGATTCCGAGGCGGATGATTGTTTTGTCCGGGTTCTCTTTCTGGTATGCGGCTACTTTCTTTCCTATCGTAGAAAAGAGATATGAGCCGCGCAGGTCAAGATAATGAGGGTTTGCTTTCATAAGATGCCTCCACATGTTTATTTGATTATCGTCTTGCCCCTAAGTTTACCACAAGCCGCGAGAGCGCGCCTTAACGGGCACACTCAAACAAACGCTTCTTTTCCGGTGCCAGTGCGCGGGCTGATCACCTGTTACTTTTCTTCCTTATTATCTTCATGTTTCAGCGCTGCTTCCACAAATCCGCGGAATAACGGATGCGGGCGGTTCGGGCGTGACTTAAATTCCGGATGAGCCTGCGTTGCAATGAAGAAGGGATGCGTCGGAAGCTCACACATTTCCACAATACGGCCGTCAGGAGATATACCCGAGAAAACAAGCCCGTTATCAGAAAGTGCCGTACGGAATTCGTTGTTGACCTCGTAGCGATGACGATGGCGCTCATGGATCATCTCGCTGCCGTAGAGCTTATAAGCGAGTGTGTCTTCCTTGAGATGGCAGGGATATGAACCGAGCCTTAATGTGCCGCCGATATCAGTGACTCCGTTCTGGTCCGGCATAAGTGCGATCACCGGGTGCGGCGTGTCAGGATCGAATTCTATGCTGTGCGCGTCGTCAAAACCTGCGACATCACGCGCAAACTCTATTATCGAAAGCTGCATTCCAAGGCAGAGCCCGAGGAAAGGAAGATTGTTCTCTCTCGCGTAGCGGATAGCAATTATCATCCCCTCGATGCCACGACTGCCGAACCCGCCAGGGACTATAAGTCCATCAACATCTCCCAGGAGCTCTCCGATATTATCACTTGTTATATCTTCAGATTCTATCCACTTTATATGTACATCTGCATAATTTGATATGCCGCCATGCTTAAGGGCTTCAACAACGCTGAGATATGCGTCATGCAGTGCCGTATATTTCCCGACAAGAGCAACCGTCACCTCATGTTTTGGCGCACGCAGCGCTTCTACCATAGCTTTCCAGTCAGTGAGATCAGGCTCCGGGCACGGAATATCCAGACACTCGCAGACAACATTCGCAAGTTTCTCATTTTCAAGCATGAGAGGCGCTTCATAAAGGTATTCAACATCAAGATTCTGCAAAACATGTGAGCTCGGAACGTTGCAGAAAAGCGCGAGTTTCTCTCTTATCTGGGGCTCTATCTCCATCTCTGAGCGGCAGATTATTATATCCGGCTGCAATCCCATCGACTGCATGCTCTTAACTGCCATCTGGGTAGGCTTTGTTTTGACTTCGCGCGAGCAGCGGAGGTAAGGAAGAAGAGACACAAGCATAAGTACTGCATTTTCGCGTCCGACTTCCTGCTGGAACTGACGGATAGCTTCAAGGAACGGCTGTGACTCAATGTCACCGACTGTGCCGCCGACTTCTATTATTGCTATCCTTGTTTCATCTGAGCCGTCTCCCCTGTAGAAGCGGCTCTTTATCTCATTTGTTATATGTGGAATGACCTGAACAGTGCCACCGCCATAATCACCGCGGCGCTCCTTCTGAAGAACTGACCAGTATATTTTGCCCGTAGTCACATTGGAATTGCGATCAAGGCTCTCATCGATGAACCTCTCATAATGGCCAAGATCCAGATCTGTCTCGGTTCCGTCATCAGTTACATAGACCTCTCCGTGCTGAATGGGATTCATTGTGCCGGGATCTACATTTATATAAGGATCCAGTTTCTGCATTGTTACCTTATATCCACGGGCTTTGAGAAGTCTGCCAAGAGATGCGGCGGTGATTCCTTTACCAAGACCCGAGACAACTCCTCCAGTTACAAAAATATACTTGACCATACAGTCCCCCTTCATAAAATTGGCTGACAATTTGTATACAGGTATTCACAAGTGCAAATTAAAAACAAAAACAGAAACGATTATACCTCTCTATGAGTCAGATGAAAAGTGTTGATTTAAAATTTCCATAATTATTTTCTCCGCATCATGAAAGTCCCCCAAAGTCCGGTTTCATGCGATGTACTCAACGATGTACAATCATTCTCAAAAAAAATATTGACATGGTCCCACGTGCAGTTTTATAATTCGTCGCATAGAAGAGCGATGGCGCTCCGTGGTAACGGTAGTGCTACGCTCTTCTTTTTTATTCGCAGATTGTATACAGGCATACAAGGATACGCAATCTGCTGCTTCCCAAATATGGGAATCGCGAAAGAACGCAAACAAAAAGCAAACGAGGAGGCATGGATATGAATAATCTCACAAAGGAAGATGTACTCAGGATCGCGGACGAAGAAGATGTTGAATTCATCCGTATGCAGTTCACCGATATTTTCGGTCAGCTCAAAAATGTGGCTATCACCCGTTCGCAGCTCGAGAAAGCTGTCAACAACGAAATCATGATGGACGGCTCTTCAATTGAAGGTTTTGCCAGAATCAATGAGTCCGACCAGTATCTCTACCCTGATCTTAACAGTTTTACAGTTCTCCCCTGGAGACCACAGCACGGAAAGGTCGCCCGTCTTATCTGCGATGTCTACAACCCGGACGGTACCGCATACACAGGGGATCCGAGAAATGTTCTGAAGAGAGAAATCGAAAAGGCCAAATCAATGGGCTACGAGTTCGATGTTGGTCCCGAATGTGAATTCTTCCTCTTTGAGACTGATGAAAACGGAAATCCCACAATTGAAACTGGTGACAAGGCAGGATATTTTGACCTCGCGCCTCTTGATCATGGCAGTGACACCCGCCGTGAGATATGCATGAACCTCGAAAAGATGGGTTTTGAAATCGAAGCTTCTCACCACGAAGTCGCTATGGGCCAGCACGAAATAGATTTCAAGTACGGCGATGCGATGGAGACAGCGGATCATGTAATGACATTCAAGCTCGCAGTCAAAACAATCGCTCAGAAGAACGGTCTTCATGCGACCTTCATGCCGAAGCCGATCTTTGGCGTGAACGGTTCAGGTATGCATATCAATATGTCACTCTTCAAGGACGGTAAGAACATCTTCGCTGATCCTGAAGGGGACAAGGGGCTCTCTGATGATGCTTACCACTTTATCGCCGGTGTCCTCGCTCACATAAAGAGTATGGTCGCAATAACAAACCCGCTCGTCAATTCATATAAGAGACTTGTTCCCGGATATGAAGCACCGTGTTATCTCGCATGGTCAGCTTCGAACCGTTCAGCGCTGATGCGCATACCGGCGGCCAGAAAACAGGCTACCCGCATTGAGCTCCGCTGCCCTGATCCGGCCTGCAATCCTTATCTCGCACTCGCTGTCTGCCTCGCTGCAGGACTCGACGGTATTGAGAAGAAAATGACACCTCCTGATGAGATCACGGACAATATTTTCGAAATGACAGAGGATGAACGTGAAAAAGCAGGAATCGATTCACTTCCCGGAAACCTCAGTGATGCCCTTGATGAGCTCGAAAAGGATGATCTCATGAAGGAAACGCTCGGCGAACATGTTTATACACAATACCTTCTCGGCAAACGTAAAGAATGGGATGAATACCGCACACAGGTCACAAGATGGGAAATTGCCAACTACATGGTGACCTACTGATTCTCCGAAGAAGGAGGGTAATCAATGATTCGAACAGTTGTAGCTATTACAAATGAACAGCTGCGCGGTTCGGTCGCCGATATTCTGAAACGCAACGGCATCAATGTACGCATGTCATGCAGAACAGCTCTTGAGGCAATCCGTTCTATCCGCAAAATGGGTGGCGGCGTAGTAATATGCTCTTCAAGATTACCTGATATGACAGCGGATGACCTGAGCTATGAACTCAAAGGTCAGGCTTATCTTCTTGTCCTTGGCAGACCTGAGTCACTCAAATTCTGTGACGATGAGGATATCTTCAAAGTTCCGCTCCCTGTCCACAGCGATGAGCTGTGCGGAAGTGTGAGGATCCTTTTACAACTTGATGAGCGGCGTGACAGAGCCGGCGTCCCCGAAAGGTCAGACGAGGATAAGGAAGTAATCATTGAAGCCAAAGAATACCTGATGCAGCACAATGAAATGACCGAAGAACAGGCGCACCGTTTTCTCCAGAAACGCAGTATGGAAACATCCACACCCATGGCTGATGTGGCAAAACTAGTACTCTATAACGCAGAGTAAGGTAAGCAATATCCTGCAGGGCATCCGCGGTCACAAAATGGATGCCCTGATTTTGTTTTTTCATTCAAATTATCCATGCTGGTTTATAATAAGGAATATCTCATGACCCGAAAGGCATTATATGAGCAGATTCACGATTTTCCCCGAAGGCGACCGCGCGCTTGTCGCGGATTTCGGAAACATTATAGACGAGAAGATAAACGATGAGGTCAACTCGCTTGCATCAATGATCACGGCTCAGAAAATATCCGGAGTCAGTGAGCTTCTTCCCACATATCGTTCACTCGTTGTCTTCTACGATCCGCTTGTTCTCACTTACGGTGAACTCAGGGCGCAGCTTGAGAAGATGGATCCGGATGAAGCATCAGCTGATGTCTCCACACGCGAAGTCCTCGAAGTGCCCTGCTGCTATGAGGAAGAGTTTGCGCCTGACCTTAAGGGTCTTTCAGACCTGAGTGGTCTTTCAACCGACGAAATAATCAAGATCCACAGCGGAATCACCTACAAGATCTACATGCTGGGCTTTCTTCCGGGTTTCGTCTATCTGGGCGGTCTTGACAAAAGGATCGCGGCGCCACGCCTTGATTCCCCGCGCACATCAATACCGGCTCGCTCTGTAGGCATAGGAGGTTCACAGACCGGCGTATACCCTATAGCTTCCCCCGGCGGTTGGCGGCTCATCGGTTCTACACCCCTTGAATTCTACGACCCGTCCAGGCAGGATCCCATCCTTTGTCACGCCGGAGAATATATTCACTTTAGTCCTGTGTCAAAGGCGGAATACACTGATATTCGCAAAGAGGTAGCTATGGGTGGCTACATTCCAGTAATAAATACAATTCATATAGAAGACTCTGCTGACAGAAGTCTTATCTCTGCGGAAGGGAGCACCGGAAATGAGCAATAAATCATTTATCCGCATATTAAGCGCCGGTCCGCTCTGCACTGTACAGGACGCAGGCCGCTTCGGCTATATGAAATCAGGCGTCGGCACATCTGGCGTCATGGACCTTAGAAGTTATGCCGAAGCAAATTACCTCGTCGGAAATACTGACAGTATATCGACGTCGTCAAACAGCAGCACTATAGCAGCCGCTGTCCTCGAGACAACACTCTTCGGTCCCACCATTGAGTTTACTGATCCGACGATCTTTGCTCTGACCGGCGGCGATTTTAAGGCAAAACTCGACTCGTCTCCCGTCGACCGTGGTCGCCCGTATATCGCAGGTCCCGGGCAGAAACTTGTTTTGAACAGTGCCGTTTCAGGCATT
>Ga0172377_10004592_pt1 | contig 14184 bp, 8 predicted proteins | sample Pumphouse3metaG_FD_119749 | JGI IMG/M metagenome (GOLD analysis project Ga0172377, IMG submission 119749) | Leachate microbial communities from a municipal landfill in Southern Ontario, Canada - Pumphouse #3 metaG | ecosystem: Engineered > Solid waste > Landfill > Unclassified | place: Canada... | reverse complement strand
TTGTCATAGTTAAGTTTTCTATATCTAATGCTGGGCAAAAAGCTTCAATAGTGTATGACTTATTATCAGAATAATTATTTTCACCATCAATATTAATAGTATAATCTAAATGGCTTTTGTCCAAAGTTCCATCAACAATTTTAACCTTCATTGCATTAGTTAAAGTAATAGATGATAATCCTCCTAAGCTTCCTAAATATTCACTTGAGTCCAAAAATATTAAATTAGTTGTATTATTAGTCTTTATTCTAATACTATCTAAAGATTGTGTTCCTACATTAGAAATATCAAAGCTCAAAAAGTATTCGCCATTATTTTTAAGTTCTGTTACTTCTTGATTTTGGCTATCTGTGTACTTTACTGAATTAATACTAATTAAAGGATAACTTGGAGTAAATAAAGCTATAGAATCAATTATGGGTTTTGAAAATTGATTAGTTATAACAACTTTTATATAACCAGATTGATTAAGTGGTTGATTAAAGTTAATATCAACAATACCATTACTATTAGCTTGTGAAGCTCCTAATAAAATTCCATTTTTAGAAATGCCTACAAAAGCATAAGGCTGAGTTTGAATAGAAATATTAGAAGAACCTAAAGCTAATGAATCAGGAATATTATTAGTCATTGTTGATGGTAATCCAACATAAGGCATAAGAGAAGGATCTCCCATAAGATGGTAAATTTCCCAATAATAATTGGTAAGAGTAGAATTAGATTGCATTACAGCCAAATCTCCTGCCTGTACCATTTGACCAGCTGTAATATACCATTTACTTATTGGTTCATTGTTAGTATGGAAAAGTCTATCATAAACCCCTAAATTATTAACATCATAGCTTGGAGTTAAACTTAAAGTTTTATTCCCCACTGACCAATAATAATCTTCATCCCAATAAGTATAATTACTTCCTCCTATGGCACCTATTCCTCCTTTATTATTTGCTCTTAAAATTGCTTCCCCCAAACATTCACTTTCAGTAAATTGATTTGACAAACAACAATTATTTATAAATAGAGGGAATTTACCTGCATTGTTAATGTTATTATTAATATCTGTTACTGTAAGAGAAGGAGAACCCCAACCTGTTTGACCACAATGTGCAGAATAGTTAATCAAAGAATAACCATTTAATGAAATACTATCAAGAATCTGTGTAGAATAGCTTCCTGAGGCAGGATTATAATATACCAAAGTGTCTGCTCCTATATTTTTAAGATATTTTTTAGCATAATTCATTTGACCATTTGTTGGAGTTGTATTACTTTCATCTTTACCACCAACTAAAAGGGTTTTCTTTAAGTAATTAGTATCTGGCATCAAGTATTTTTCATAATTAATAGTCTTATTAAGAATTGCTTCCATTTGAGAAACCGTTTGAGCAGAGAATCTACCATAAAAAACCTCAGGCAAAAAATCTCCTGTATATTCAGCATAATATAAATCTGTTGGGGCTGGGTTATTTGCATCTGTAGTTGCATCAAAAGCAGGTATTTGTTGAACATCACCACAAATCAAAAGGTAATCAGCAGCAGGTGATTCTGAAGTTGCATTATTCCATAATGATTCCAAATAAGCTTTCATTGAAGAATTTGTTGTTCCAACATTTGTTTGTCCTTTATATACTTCAATAATCTCAAATCCTTTTTCTCTTTTCCATTTAATATAAGGTTGAAGTACGTCAGAGAAAATAGAATCAGAGAGTATAATCATTTTTAAAGGACGATTAATTGGAGTTGAAGAAACTGTTGCAGATAGATTTTTACCATTCATCAATTTATCAGATAGGAAAGAAGAATGCTGATTATTGTATTTTTGTTTTGCTGCAATAGTTGCATTAATATCAGAATTTGCAAACTTAATATTTACATCGAAAGACCTAACAACTTCAATTGTATTAGTAACAGGATTGTATTTTATAGGAGAAATAGCCAAACGAGCCAAACGAACAGCTCCCATATAACCTAATTTTTCAACACTTACTAAGTCGTTACCAATATATTTATTAGTATTATATGCCTTTTCATTAATTACAAAAGGTTGTTCTGTTTCACTCTTAGAAAGAGATTTTTGAACAGGAATAAGTTTTAAATCACCATATTTATTTAAAGAATAAGTTTCTTTTACTACATTAGTACATTCTATTTCTACTTCAGCAGAATAAGGAATTTCTATCAATTGATAATAAATTGGTAATTCTGGAAGTCCTAATTTTTGAGTTTTCCCAAAATCATCACCCATAACTAATCTAAAAAACAATCCTTTCTCTGTATTAACTCTATCCAAACTCAAAGAATTAAACTCTTGAGAAAATGATAAATTTTCCATCGATTCTTTAATCAATGGCTTTGGATTATTAGTTCTATTGCCAATAATATTTTGAGCATTTAACTGGCAATTAACCAATAATAAGGAAAGAACTACAAATCTGAGAAATGACTTCTTCATAAATAATTATATTAAAATGAGATGCAAAAATACAATCATTTTCATAACTACATATATATATAGCAATAAAAAATATAACTCAACTAAAAAAACGACATATTTTTGATTCTTTAGTCTAAAGATAAGGTACAATAAAAAATTAGGTTAAGCAATAAAAATAAGACTAATTCTTTGACAAGAATGATTAAATATTTGCTATCTTTGCATCATAAATACTCTCTCTATTGAAGAGTAACATTTATAACGAATATTTCCCTAATAAACATCATTAATTATTATGATGTACATCAAGTTTTCCTACGGTGTACACCAAAGAAGGGCTACGGTATACACCGTAACACCCAAAAGATGTACATCTTTTCCAAATCTAAACTAAGTTTAAATAGTTCAAAGTTTAGTTTAGCTACAATAAAACTTAATCTCCTTGCAAAAAGATTTAACTTAATTTCAAGTAGATTTTACCCTAAATTCGTCTTATCTATATTTATCCCTTTTAAATGGCACAAAATTCTTAATAATACAGGTTTTTAGTTAAACCCAAATGAAGTATCTTTAAACTCATATTGTCTTATATTATGGAGTTGATTTGTATTGATATTAAATCGTTAATTTAGTTTTTTCTTTTTTTCTTTTTTCTTTTTGCTAAAAAATACTACCTTTGCAGATTATATATATTAGAAAGAAATGTTTTCAAATTCAGACAAATTCGTTGGCGAAGGACTAACATATGACGATGTCCTGTTAGTTCCTGCATATTCGGAAGTTATTCCGAAAGATGTTAAGATTAATTCTCTTTTTTCTCGTAATATTCCAATTAATATTCCTATTGTTTCTGCTGCTATGGATACAGTAACAGAAGCTAAGCTTGCAATTGCTATGGCTCAAGAAGGTGGCATAGGCGTTCTACATAAAAATATGAGCATTGAACAACAAGCGGCTGAAGTATTAAAAGTTAAAAGAGCTGAAAATGGTATGATTGTTAATCCTATCACTATTCAAAAAAACTCAACAGTTAAAGATGCTTTGTCTTTAATGAAGGAATATAGCATTGGAGGTATTCCTGTTATTGATGAAAGTAATAAGTTAATAGGTATTGTTACTAATCGTGATTTGAGATTTGAGAGGAATATTCATCGTCCAATCATTGAAGTAATGACAAGTAGTGTTATTACTGCCCCTGAGCATACAGACTTTGAAATGGCTGCAGATATACTTCAGAAACATAGAATTGAAAAATTACCAGTTGTTAATTCCAAAGGTGAACTTGTTGGATTAATTACATATAGAGATATTATTAAACTAAAAGAACGTCCTAATGCTTGCAAAGATAAAATGGGCAGACTTAGAGTTGCTGCAGGTATTGGTTTAACTTCTAATATATATGAAAGAATAGATGCTGTTATTGCAGCAGGAGTTGATGCTTTAGTTATTGATACTGCTCATGGTCATTCAAAGAAAAACATTGAGGTTGTTAAAACCGTAAGAGCAAAATATCCTAATGTTGATATAGTTTGTGGTAATATTGCAACTGCAGAAGCAGCCTTAGAACTTGCAAATGCAGGTGCTGATGCAGTTAAAGTTGGTATTGGACCTGGAAGTATTTGCACAACACGTATAATAGCAGGGATAGGAGTTCCTCAATTAAGTGCTATTTATGATGTGGCAAAGATATTAGAAGGTCGAAATATCCCTGTAATTGCTGATGGAGGAATTCGTTATTCAGGAGACATAGTTAAAGCTTTAGCTGCTGGAGCAAGTTCAATTATGGCAGGCTCTCTATTAGCTGGAGTTGAAGAATCTCCAGGAGAAACAATTATTTTTGAAGGAAGAAAGTTTAAATCATATAGAGGTATGGGTTCTTTAGATGCTATGCAACAAGGTTCTAAAGATAGATATTTCCAAGATTCAGAAGATGATATAACAAAATTAGTGCCAGAAGGAATTGTTGGAAGAGTTCCTTATAAAGGTACAGTAACAGAAGTTATATATCAATTAATAGGTGGTTTAAGAGCTGGTATGTTTTATACTGGTTCAAAAGATATAACAGCACTACAAAAAGCTAAATTCATAAAAATAACAGCAGCTGGTTATTCAGAAAGCCATCCACACGATATTACAATTACAAGAGAGGCACCTAATTACTCTCGTTAATAAATAATTCAAATACATTAGAACTACAAAAGAATATGAAAAGATTAATCAGTTTAGTATTATTTAGTTTCATCGCTTCATTTACATTTGCGCAAGTAGATAATGATATTGTGCTTGAAGTTGCAGGAGAAAAAATCACAAAGAAAACATTTGTTGATTTATATCAAAGAAATAATCCAAATCCCGATAAAAAAATAATTAAAAAGGATTTAAAAGATTATTTAGACCTCTTCATAAACTATAAGTTAAAAATTGCAGAATCAAAACATTTGGGGTTAGACACTTTAAAAAGTTATACTGACGAAGTAAATACTTACAGGAAACAATTGGTTGAACCATATTTGAATGATAAAACAGTTACCGAAGAATTAGTAAATGAAGCTTATGAGCGTTCAAAAGAAATACTCAGAGCATCACATATTTTAATTAGTATTCCAACCAATGCTACACCATTTGATACCTTAGAAGCTTATAATAAAGCATTAGAAATCAGAAAAAGAATATTAAAAGGCGAAGACTTTGGCACATTAGCAGTCCAATATTCAGAAGACCCTTCTGCAAAAGACCAAGAGCAAAAAGAAGGTCAAAAAAATGCACAAAAAGGGAATAGAGGAGATTTGGGCTATTTCACTTCTTTTAGCATGATTTATCCTTTTGAATCTGCTTGCTATAACCTAAAGAAAGATGAAGTTTCAATGCCTGTTCGTTCTCAAAGAGGTTATCATATAATTAAATTAACCGATCGCAAACCAGCTCCATTTTCTACTTGTAATATAGCTCATATATGGATAAACTGTGATCAACATTCTTCAAAAGATGAATGCAAAAAACTTATTGATGAAGCTTACGCTAAACTACAAAATAATGTTCCTTTTGATTCTGTTGCCTTAATGTATTCTGATGATAAATATTCTGCTCAAAAACAAGGAATGTTAATGGCTCAAAGAGTTGTTAATATGCCTGTCGAATATATAGATATGATAACAAATACTCCTTTGAACCAATACTCAAAACCTTTTGAATCAAGATATGGTTGGCATATTATAAAACCTATACTTTTAGTTCCTGTTCAAAGCTTAGAAGAACAACGCAAAACAATTGAACAAAGAATTGCAAGAGATGTTAGGAGCTATAGAACTATTGAAGAGTTTGTAAAAAAGAGCAAGATAGAATACAACTTCAAAGAAGACATTAGTAAAATAGACGGCGTTTGTAAAATAATTACAGATTCTATTTTTTCAGGTAAATGGGAAGTTCCAGCAACATTTGAAGGTAGTCCTGTAATATTTTCAATTGGAGACTATTCCTTCACTCAAAAAGATTTAGCAGAAGAGATAGCAAAAAGACAACATGCTCAAACACCTGAATATATACCTACTTTTGTAAATAATATATATAATAAGATCGCAAATGAAAAGGTAGTTGAGTATGCTGACTCAAAACTTGAAAGCAAACACCCAGACCTAAAAGCAACTGTTGATGAATTTAGAGATGGTATTCTAATCTTTTCTATTACTGATAAATTTGTATGGAATAAATCTTTAACAGATACTATTGGTTTAGAACAATACTATGACAAGAACAAAGAAAAATACCAATGGAAAGAAAGAGCAGATGCAACAATATTTAGTATCTACAAAGACTTAGATATTAATAAGGCTAAGAAAGTTATTGCAAAGGGTGTAAAAAAGAACAAATCAAATGATGAAATTATTGAAGCTCTTGCCAAGAAATTTAAAATAAAAGAAAATACAATTCAGTATTTCGACTACAAGTGGAATAAATTTGAAAAAGGTGATAATAAAATTATTGATAATACCAATTGGAATTTAGGAGTAAGCAATCCTATTGAAGATGGCAAGAGAAAATGTATTGTTATAGTACACAAGCTACTAAGCCCTTCAATAAAAACTCTTGAAGAAGCAAAAGGTATTGTTACATCTGACTACCAAGAATATTTAGAAGAAGAATGGATTAAGAATTTAAGAGCAACTTATACTTATAAAGTATATAATGACGTTTTTAATTCCATAATCAATTAATTAGAAATAAATGAAAAAAGTTATCCTAATCAGTTTAGTTTGTTTACTCAATACTAATCTTTTCGCTCAAACAAATGTTTTAGATAAAGTAGTTGCCGTTGTTGGAAAAAATATGATTAAGTTATCAGAACTTGAAACATCTTATCTTCAGCAAAAACAAAATATGGGAATTATTGATGAGCCACATAATTCAAAATGTGAAATACTCGAAGGCTTATTAGTTAATAAGCTAATGCTACATCAAGCAAACATTGATTCTATTTCAGTAACAGAAGAAGAAGTTAACAGAGAAATGGACAAGAATTTACGCCAAACTATAAAGCGATATGGGTCAAAAGAAAACTTGGAAAGACAAATGAATAAAACTTTGGGTGAAATAAAAGAATACTATAAAGACATCACCAAAGAAAACATTTTAATAAGCAAGATACAAGAGAATCTAACTGAAAAAATTAAGATAACACCTAAAGACGTTTCTGATTTCTTTAATAATATTCCTAAGGACAGCCTTCCAACAGTTGAACAAGAATATGAATTCGCACAAATTGTAAAAATACCTACAATTTCATCTGAAGAAAAAGAATTAATTAAAGACAGGCTTAATGGATATAGAGAAAGAATTCTAAAAGGGGATAAGTTCTCAACTTTAGCTTCATTATATTCAGAAGACCCTGCATCTGCAAAAAAGGGAGGAGAATTAACCTTTTCTCGAGGAGAAATGGTTTCCCAATTTGAATCTGTTGCATTTTCTCTTAGAGACGGAGAAATTTCACCTGTTTTTGAAACAAAATATGGTTTCCACATTCTTCAATTAATAGAAAGAAAAGGCGATCAAGTAAAATGTCGTCATATACTAATTCAACCTACTCCATCTAATTTAGAATTAATTAAAACAAAAACCACATTAGATAGTATTAGTCAACTTATAAAGGATAATAAAATCAGCTTTGAAGAAGCAATAAAAAAATTCTCTGATGATCCTTCAAAACTTACAGGAGGGATAATGATAAATCCTTATACTGCAAATGCACGTTTCTCAAAAAATAATATAAATGAGATAATGCAAAATATTGATAAGGTTGACTTTGAAAAATATAATCAGGGTAATATAACAGAACCTATACTATTTCAAGAAGAATCAGGCAAAGCATATCGTTTAATTAAGATTACAACAAAAACAAAAGCACACAAAATTAACTTAATAGACGACTACGATAAAATTTATAACTCTACATTGGAAACAGCAAAAACAAATGCTATATTAGAATGGGCAAATAAAAGAGCTCCTAAAACTTATATCAAAATAGACCCAGAATATAAAGATTGTAATTATAAAATCAATTGGATTAAGAAATAAACTATATGGAAGGTTCTACTAATAACTACTCATCAGAAGTTGAAAAATTAAATACTCTTGTTGAAAAAACTCAATTACTAAAGGAAGAAATATCAAAAGTAATAATTGGACAAGAAGAAATAATTGACCAAGTATTAATTTCTATTTTTTCAAAAGGACATTGTTTATTAGTTGGAGTTCCTGGCTTAGCAAAAACATTATTAGTTACTACCATTTCATCGGCATTAGGACTTTCAAATAATAGAATTCAATTTACACCAGACCTTATGCCTTCCGACATAGTAGGGAGTGAAATATTAGACGAAAATAGAAAATTTAAGTTTATAAAAGGTTCAATCTTTGCCAATATCATTTTAGCAGATGAAATAAACCGTACACCTCCAAAAACACAAGCTGCTCTTTTGGAAGCAATGCAAGAACATTCAGTAACTGTTTCTGGAAATACATATAAATTAGAAGAACCATTTTTCGTATTAGCTACACAAAATCCAATAGAGCAAGAAGGCACTTACCCCCTACCTGAAGCACAATTAGACCGTTTTATGTTTATGCTTTGGTTAAACTATCCAAGCTTTGAAGAAGAGATTAATATTTTAAAAAGCACAACAACTGGTAAAACTGTAGAAGTAAACAAAATATTCTCAAGCGAAGAGATAATTACAATGCAAAACCTAATACGTAGAATACCTGTTGCAGATAATGTATATGAATATGCTGTGGGTTTAGTTGAAAAGACAAGAGTTTCAACGCCAAAGGTTCATCCAATAGCACAAAAATATCTATCATGGGGAGCAGGACCAAGAGCTTCACAATATTTAATTATTGGAGCAAAATGTCATGCAGCACTTAAAGGGAAATACTCCCCCGATATTGAAGATGTAAAAGCAGTAGCAGTATCCGTATTGCGTCATCGTATAGTTCAAAACTATTCGGCACAAGCAGAAGGATACACTACAGAAAAAATAATTCTTGATTTAATTAATTCATAAGTTTTATGAGAAAAGCATTACTTTATTTGTTTTTAATGTTGTTGGGAAGTGGAATAATTGCACAACCAACACCTCCAAAATCATCAGGAAAGCCTATAAATACTTCTAATTCTGCCAAAACACAACAACAATCTACTTGTAGTCAAATTATTTTACCACAAGGTTCTAAACAAAGAACTCAAAGAAGTGTTAAAATAGAAAAAACTTATCCTGAGAGATTTGAAGCTTTTATATGTTTCAATAAAGGAGACGCAACTTATACAGAAGAAGCATTAAATGTTTTAGATAGTGTTTATAAAATAGCTTTTGATAAAGATAATGGGAAATTCTATAAAATAACCATTATTGGCTATGATGATTCAGATCCAATAACAGAAAAGAATGCACTCTTAGCAAGAGAACGTACAGTAACAGTATTCCATTATTTCTCCGAAAGAGAAGAAACTGAATATATAATTAGACGAACCCCAAGCAAATTCTACAACTCTTGCAGTGGAGAAACAGAATGTATAATAAAATATAAGATGCCATTTGATTTTAAATGGATAAACTTAAATAGCAAATCTGTTTCAGAAAGAACATTAAATGGAGTAGACCTAACAAGTAAAGCATATATACTTATTGAAAATGATCCAGACGAATGCTTAGGAAAGTTCAATGACTATTATTATCCTTCTCAAGACACAACATTAGTATCAAGAAATTTATCAATGTTAAAGATGCCTAAAGGAGCTTTAGAAAGTATAACTCATACAAAAGACACTATTAATAGTGATATGACTTTAAAATTTGATGAAGTAATATCATTTGAAGATTTAACAAGGAACTATAATCTTGTTCCACATAAAAGACAATATATAATCAATGCAGGTTATTTTGTTATAAAATCTAACCATCAACCTTCCTATGAAAATTGTACACTAAAAGATAACTTTACTCAAAACATTACAATCCGCCTTCCTTTAGAAATGCAACAAAATGATGCACGTCTAAAATTCTATGCTAAGACATATAAACCAAATGGAAATGGTGCATGGGAATACAAAACAGTTACAACAATAAAAGAAAAAGACAAAGAAACAAAATTAGAAGCAATAGTAGGTAGTTTTTCTGCCTTCCAATTAGACACAATATATGTTGGGAAAAAGGTAGATGAAAAAGAAATGTCTAACTATTTCTATCCAGCAAAAGAAGGAGAACCAGGAGCATTCCAAGCAATGGGAGGCTGGTTAAAGCCATATAAATTAGATAAACGTGGCTCAATTGTAATGAAGAAAGATATGGAAATGATTCTTAGAAAACCAATAGGAGAATCATTATCAGAATAACGTAAGGAAAAAACAATAAAAAAGGATTAGAGTTTTGCTTTAATCCTTTTTTATTGCTAATTTTCTATCTTATAGCAAAGCTTCTATCTCAGAATCTAATTCTTCTGGAGTTATTGGAGACTCAAATCTTATGATTTTTTCTCCATCTTTTGACACAATAAATTTTGTGAAATTCCATTTTATCTCATTTCCATCTATGTACTCTGGATTATATTTTTTAAGTATATCCATTAGTCTATTTCCCATTTCTTTATCTTTAAATCCTTCAAATGGAGCTTTCTCTTTTAAGAATTTATATAGAGGCACAGCATCTTCACCATTAACATCAATTTTTTCAAACATTTGAAAGCTAACACCATAATTTGCCATGCAAAATTGTTTTATTTCATCATTTTCTCCTGGTTCTTGACCAAGGAACTGATTACAAGGGAATCCGAGAATAACAAGTCCTTTTCCCGAATATTTCTTATTTAGCTCCTCTAAACCTTTGTATTGATTAGTAAATCCACATTTACTCGCAGTATTGACAATCAACAGTACCTTTCCTTTATATTGTGAAAAATCAATTTTCTCTCCATCCAAAGAAATCATTTTTGCTTCATAAACAGAATTAATTTCTTTATTATTAGCCTTTGATTGAGCATTAACAACGGAAAAAGAAGAAAAGACTAAAAATAAACCTAATAATAGACCATGTTTATAATTTTTCATATATCATCCATTCATTAATTATAACATCTTTTTAATATCTTCCTCTAATTCATTAGGAGAAACAGATGATTCAAATCTTTTAATTTTATTACCATCTTTTGAAACCAAGAATTTAGTGAAATTCCATTTTATTTCGTTTCCTTCTAAAAACTCAGGAGAATTTTCTTTAAGAATAGAAGAAAGTTTATCTCCAACTTCTTGATTAGGAAAACCTGCAAAAGGAGCTCGAGCTTTCAAATATTTATAAAGCTCAGGAGCATTTTCTCCATTTACATCTATTTTTGAGAACATCTTAAAGCTAACACCATAGTTAATAGTACAAAACTCCGATATTTCTCCATCTACTCCTGGTTCTTGACCAAGAAATTGATTGCAAGGAAAACCAAGAACAACAAGACCTTTACCTGAGTATTTCTTATTTAATTCTTCCAATCCTTCATATTGACCAGTAAACCCACACTTACTTGCAGTATTTACAATTAATAAAACCTTATTTTCATAATCAGCAAAGTCAACCATTTGACCATTAATTGCCTTCATCTTAAATTCATGAATCTTTCCCATAATGCTTGTTATTTTAATTGTTATTATTTATTCGTATAACAATATAACATTCAAATCAAATATTTTATTGCTTCAAACAAATAAAAACAAAAAAGTATTATCCAACTAATTATATCATATTCTCATTATATAATTGTTCTTCGACAAAACAACCTTTATAATCCTATCTTAGTATCATAAAACTAACTTTGTCATCAAAAACATCCGTCATTTCTTTTTTATATTTGTTATGAATATAGATGTAGAAATAATGATGGTAATAATGCTAATAAATACCCATATCTGTAAATCAAAATAATCATAAATATCATAAGGACGAAAATTAGAAGAGGTCATTCTAATCCCTCTATTATCAAAACTATTAACCATATACTTGGCAATAACAGTATCTATCATATTATTTTTTGAAGCAAATTTATATTCTTCTTCGGCTGCATATTTTTCATATAAAGCATTAGAATATGAGTATTCTTCCTCTGGCACATAAAATACAAAACCAGTAAAAACATCTTGATATTTATAATCTTTTGATTTCCTCACAATTTGAGCCAAATCAAATATATCATTACCAAAAGGAGAACCAGCTAAATCAAAACCTACAGGTAAATTATTATTATTTTTAAAAGCTCTATTCCATTTCCCATTTTGTATTGGTTTATTCCAGAAATAATTATATATGGAACGTCTATTCAATAAAACATTAGCAGTTCTTTCAGGATATATGTTATAGATGTATTGTGCTTCACCAACATCAACACCTAAAGGTCTTTCATTATAATGATAATTTTGAACGCCCTTATTAATCGAAAAAGCATGACGATAATTAGTTACAACCAAACACTTTTTCTTATTTATTTTGTACCAATCTATAATAACTTGAGCCATCAACCTCTCTCTATATCTTAAGGCTTCATTTTTATTATTATTAACAGAATCAAAATAAGCTACTCTCAAATAATTTTGGCTAAAACAATCTGTAAAATGCTCCTTAACCTTTAAACTATCAGGTAGAGTTTTATTTAGACGATAAAGATTCTGCATAAAGAAATAAAATGATCCATTGCCAATATAATATGTAAGATTTGCAGTAGCCTTACTAAGTAAGGTATCATTAGTATAGGAAGACTTCATATACTCATCCACTCTATATTGGTTTTTAAGTGTTCCGTACTCAGTAAAAATATTACCTACTTTATCAATAAATCGTTTATCACTAACTAAACTATAAATAAAGTCCCATTGTTTATCTTCTCCATGTATATTTTCACAAATAATAACAATATCATACTTATCAAACAAATCAATAACATAATCTACAGGTTTTTTTTGAGGTTGTGATAGAAACTTATTATATGGTTCTATCTTAGAATTATTTGGATATTCAATCCTTTTTAAGGGAAAATTAAAACCTGCTATCTTTTTGGCTGAAGGATTATCAATATTATTAAAAATCAACAAAGAACAATATGAAAACCCTATAAAAAGAATTAAATATACATACCATAAAATTAATTTCTTTTTGGACAACTTAATATCTACATTCTTTTCTATCTTCAAAGCTATATCCCACCAAACTTTTCCATTCTTAGTAAAATAAAACATAAGAAATAAGAGATTTAGAATAAATACATACAATGTAATAAGATAGCAGTTTATATTTAAGATGTAATATAGAATAATAAATGGCAACCAATAACCTAACCCAAACTTAATAATCTCTCTAATTAATATAGCTTTCAAAGTAATATTCTTTGCAGAATTTAATTTAATAGAAAAAAGATATTTGCCAAATGTAGTTTTTGAAATACTATAAGAAATAAGGTAATATATTAAAGCAAATAGCATTATAAGAAAGATGGTGTAAACAAAAACAAATTTAATTAGGATTCTATCAAAGATTATTGCAAGCGAAATAATAATAGTCCAATCTATAATTAAAGCAAAAAATAGATTGAGATTAGGAACGCTTGAAGTTTTAGTTTTTGGATTTTTTTCAATTTCTAGGCGAGAAAAATAATCAAGGATATCTTTTTTAAAAATAATCAAACTCAATGAGTTTATAGATATAAACAACAAAAAAACATACAAAAAACCTAATAACGTAATATCAAAAAGATAATAAATCAAGGCAATAGGTAGAATAATAAATAACCCCCATTGTAGAAATGCCTCTCTAATAAATATCCTAAATTTAAAATTTGGTTTGCCATCATTAATTAGATGAATCTTCATTAACCTTCTTCCAATTGTAATACCGTTATTAAACGCTGAGAATAATGAATATAAAAAGCATATAAGAATAAATAAAAAGTAATCCGCCACAAGTGATAAACGGATAAACGAAAATATAATAAATAGAACTATCAATTTATATATCAAAATAATAATAACAAAATCGACAAGGAAACTAACTATTCTTCTGTACATGTTCTTTTTCATAAAATAATAATTAACTGTAGACTGTCTTATAAAATATTAATCTTAAGGAGTATAAAAAGGAAATTGCTTTAACATTTTTACTTAGGTATATTTCTTAGTTCCGCATTCCAATTCTTTAAGTATTCTTCAATTGGCTTTAAATCCATTTCTG
>Ga0172377_10004583_pt1 | contig 14190 bp, 13 predicted proteins | sample Pumphouse3metaG_FD_119749 | JGI IMG/M metagenome (GOLD analysis project Ga0172377, IMG submission 119749) | Leachate microbial communities from a municipal landfill in Southern Ontario, Canada - Pumphouse #3 metaG | ecosystem: Engineered > Solid waste > Landfill > Unclassified | place: Canada... | reverse complement strand
GCGATAACGGTTTCGAATCGCAAAAAAATCTTCTGCTTCAGCACTTTTGAGCGTTGTAACGCCTAAATGCGCTTGGCGTATCAGGGTATGATATTCGTCGGCATTGAGCCATGTCTGCGATCGGATACTGATAATGGAACCCTCGGGATCGAGACGTTTTATCTCATCGAGTAGTCGGTTGTTTAAGCGTGCCTGAGAGTGATCGAACCGGTTTAAAATCGGGAAAATCAATCTAACGGAATACCCCTCGCGATATAAACGGCAAACCGTTTCGATGAGAGAAAAAGGATCGTACCAATCGTATAATGCGCCGCCCCATACAATAGTGAACGGGGTATATTGTGACGACAAAGAAAGTTTGTGCTGTTTCAAAGCAAGGATCGTTTCATGATCGAGCTTCGGTATCCAGGCGGGTTCATCGATGATGCAGCGCGAAAAGAAAGATGATTTATCCGCATTCATTCCTGCAACGTAGGAAAAGATTCTTTCCGATTGAAAATAAAACGAAGATACCGGAAACGGGGTTTGCATCAAACGAACGTAATACGAGTAGAGCCCCTGGTCGGAGTAGAGTTTTTCAATCGGATAGATAAGATCAAAAAAGATAATCGTGTTGTTTTGCTCAAGCTGCGAGACGAGAGTCAGCGGTGCTAAATAACGGAGAGTATCGGTATCGGCTGGAGCCGCCTCGAGCGTAGACACACGGTAGGTAACGGTGTTTGAGAAACATACGCGATACAATTTTTTTTCTGCAGCGCAATAGATGATACCTTTAAAATCAGGGCACCACGAAAGTAAATCGAGCATTTTAATCTCGGTCGGAGAGAGAATGTTGAGAGCCAAGTTCTTTTGAACGTTTTTAAAAACCGGAACGATCACGGGGGTCATTGCGTATCTCCGGAAATGAGAAGTTGACTGAGTAATTCCGAACTTGATTGTCGTTTTGATGAGAGAAAGAGTCTTTTTAGCGCACATTGTCTGCGTGAGAGAGAGACGTTTTCTATCGAATGTCTCAATAAGTCGATTAAATCAGAACCGTTTTCAATTTCGATACCGGGCGTATAGCGGTCATAATCGAATAAAAAATTTTCCATGGTATGTTCATACTGTTTTTTATCATAATTGAACAGGATAATAGGTCTGTCCAAAAGAAGAAAATCATATATGACGGAAGAGTAATCGCTGATGAGAATATCGCTATGTTTTAAAATAGGATAGACATCGCTTTGCGGCGGATAAAAAACAATATGGCTTAGATTCTCTTGTTGCAGGGTATTGCCCAATTGTTCCATCACAAAAGGGTGAAGTTTGACGATAAACAGCATATTCAGCGAGCAAAGCGTTTCGTTGAGCAACTTAAAATCTAGAGGAAGCAAAGGCTCGTCGCAATGAGCGGCAGAGTCGGTGAAGATATATTCACGGGTCGTCGGCATATAGAGTATCGTTTTGGTATACGTTTGGTTCCGTACTGCGTCGTAAATGTCCCGATCGCAAAACAATAAAGCCAACGGATCGTCATCTTTTTGGAGTAGAAAATCATTTCTCGGATAGCCGTAGTCTAAAAACTGTTTTGCTTTAAAAATATGTTTGAAATTGGTTTCGTTAGTCCACGTGGACGTTGAAACAAAATAGTCATACGTAATGTGAGTATGCGGTGCCATTTTTTTGAGCCCGACACCGTGCCAGAGCTGAAACGTGGTTTGATTTGGGCTGATATAAAAGTAGGTGTAATTGCCTTGGTCGAAGATAAGCGTTTTTGCCTCTGCAATAAGTCGTTCCCCTGCGGGAGTAGTGAGATCTGCACATGGTAAACCATGGGAACGCAGTTCTTGAAGTTGCTCAATATTGTCGGTAATCATCACTGCGGTAATGTTGTTTCGGATGCAGTAGAGATAGAGATACTTGTTGTTTCCGCCGATGAATCCTTTGCTGATGAAGACTGTTCCCGTCCGTTTGGTGCCCGATTCGTCATAATGTTTGGAATAGCGTTCAATGGCGCTTTCTCTGAGAGGTTCTATTGATTGGGTTAGAGAGTACGTTTTGTCTTTAATATGGACGAGATAGAGTTTGGACGGTGGGATGCGCGTGCAATATTCTTCGTATATTTTGTGGAAGTGATTCGGACTGAGAATAATGATCGCATCAACGGTGTCGGGATCGATAGACTCCATCCGTACGACATCGGCATCTTCTTTGACTTTGTCAATAAAACCTTCGAACGTGCAGGTAATGTTTTTCAAAAGATAGTCTTTGAATGCAATGCTCATTGCCGTTTTAGGGGCGATTCGGACCCTTTTGCCGGAGAATCTATCCATCGAGTCCCTTTTTAATGTCGATGATTAGACCGGAGTAATTGCTTAATAGGCTTTGCAGTGTTTTACGTGCGACATATTTGGCATCGAGCAGGGTGTCCTCAGGTTCTTCTCCGAAGTTTTGAGTTCTCATCGGAGTTTTAGTGCGTGCGGGGTTGATGGCATTGATCCTGACATTCTCCGATTGCCACTCTTGCGAAAGTGCCTGGGTCAGATTGACGATAGCTGCTTTGGTAGAACTGTACAAAGCATAAAAAGGACGACCTTGGGTATATGAACTGGAAGTGAAAAGTGTCAGTGAACCTTGTGACTGTCGAAGATAATGAAAACCGTATTTGCAGAGGAACGTCGTTCCGGTAAAGTTTGTCCGGATCATCTCTTCGATTACCGTTTCATCCGTCTGATCCAGTCGGTGCTGGTTCAAAAGTGCGGCACAGTTAATGATATGGTCAATTCTTCCATAGCGTTCGACCACCTGATCGAGACTGGTCTGGATGTCGGAAGCGTTTTGCAAATCGATGCCGTTGCTGCGGCTGAATGAAAGACAGATAGCCCCCGCCTCGGAACCCAAAACGGCGATCTCTTTGCCGATACCGCTGTTACCGCCGTAGATGACGATGATTTGATCTTTCAGTAGGGATAAGCCCTGATCGGAGGTCAGTTGACGACTGTTGAGTTGGATCAGTTTTTCGGCAAAGAGGAGGTCTTCCGGATAGGTGATTTTTATATTTCTCTCTTCTCCCGGGACGACATAGACAGGCGTATCGGGAAGATAGTGTTTGACCAGTCCGCAATCATCGGTTACGCTGATCGGATGGAGATCGGTTTGGAGGGAGAGATGAGCTTTCTTGATGGTCGATAATGCAAATGCCTGAGGCGTTTGACCTCTGCGAAGAATACTTCGAACAGGGATGTTGTCGATAGTATCGTCTTCAGGATTGATTTGGATGATCGTATCGGCTGAAGGAATGGCGACGTCGACGGCAGAATATTTTTCCAGAGCGGCAATAGTCGCACTGATGATGGATTGTGATACAAACGGTCTGACGGCATCGTGAAATATAAGGTTTACGTCGGAATCGGATTCTCCATATTCGGTGATGGCTGCAAAGCTTGAATCGCTCCGTTGTGCTCCTCCGCGGATAATACGGCGCGCTTTATCATAATGGTTTTTGGAACAGAGGGTTTGTAGCGTATCGTGAAATTCGGGATCGGCAATAATGCAGATTTCGTCGATCAGCGGATGATTTTGAAAGACTTCTACGGTGTATTCGATAATCATACGTCCGGCTAAATGGAGATATTGTTTTGGTTTTTCGGCTCCGAAGCGGGTTCCGCTCCCTCCTGATAAAATGACGGCGATATTTTTTGTGTTCATTGATGTCCCAGCCTCATTTTTTTAAACCGTTCGCTAAAATTGGTACGGTCGACCACTTTGACATGGGTCGGTATTTTGTAGGGATCGAGTTTATCCTTGCAAAACTGCCGGATTGTTTTTTTGATCCCCTCTGTATCCTCGGCGTTGTGAAGAACCACTTCGGCGGCGACGCTTTGTCCGGTGATGGCATTAGGCATGGCGTAAATGAGGACATCATCAATTTGGGACATCTGCATCAAAACCGATTCCACTTCGATCGGGAGGACTTTTTCCCCACCGACGTTGATTACCTCTTTGCTCCGTCCGATAATCCGTAGATACCCGTTATCCCCCTCTTCGACGAGATCACCCGTTTTGAACCATCTATCCTCGGTGAAACTCTCCATGGAGGCGTTGAGATAGCCGAGGATCTGGGTATGACTCCGAAGCCACAGCTCACCTTCAACGATCCGGTACTCCAGATCGGGGTCGTCTATTTTCATAAAGGTGGAGTTGGAGGATAGGGAACTGGTAGTGGCGATTCCCGTCTCGCTGGTACCGAAAGTTTGCAAAAATTTGACCCGTGGAAAGGCGGTTTTGAGACGCTCCAACAGTGAATCGCTCATTGCTTCGGTACCATAGGTAATCATACGCAAACTGGAGAGATCAAAACGATTAGGGGCATCGGCGATCATCATCAGATTTAAAAAGGTGGGTGATGAGGGAAGTACGGCAATGGCGTATTTTTCTATCAGGCGACAAATCTCCTCGACGTTGCGCGACGAGGGGATAACCATTGTAGAGCCCATCGAGAGGATGTTGAGGAGGGTATTGAGACCTCCGATATGATCAAACATCAAAAAGAGGAGCAGATTCATCGATTTGGGCTTTTTGCCGTTATAGCTTTGGGCGAGGGTATCGAGATCATGGATCATCGCTTTGGGCTTTCCGGTACTGCCGCTGCTAAAGAGGACCAAACCGCTGTGATTGCGTGAGCGAAGGGTTTCGATCATCGGATGTTGTTTGGTCTCATGACGCTCAAAAACGTGGTATTCTCCCCCTTCGATCCGGATCGCTTTGTCGGCATACGATTCACTCAGTTTTTCATCGATTTCGCTCTCGATCGTAGTGGTGATCGGGACGATAATATTGCGATTGTGCATGAGTGCCAAGAATAGAGTAGCCGACTCAAAGGAGTAGTCTGAGAGGATAGCTACAACTTCGCCAGGTGTTATAGTTGTTATAAGGGTGTTATGGAGTTCTAAGAGCGCGTTGGAAAGGTCGTTGTAGGTATAAACCCTCTCCCCGTCGATAACGCTTGTCTTATCGCCGAATGCGCTAAAGTCCATCCACTCCATACGTTTCCCCTATCGGCTGACCCCGCCCAGATAGAGAATCTGGCCGGTGAGAAAGTCGCTTTCTTCATCGATAAAAAAATCGATCACATGGGTAATATCGTCAAATGTCCCGAGTCGTTTGAGGGTTTGTTTCTCGATCAGAGCATCGATTTTCTCTTGGGGTATTGCTTTGATCAGATCGGTTCGGATCGGGGTCGGACCGATCGCATTGACCGTAATACCGTAGATTTAGAGCTCTTTGGAGGTGGTTTGGGTGAGGTTTTCGTTCGCCGCTTTGGCGCTGGCGTAGATCGCTTCCCTCTCCAGATGGAGCGGTGAGGCTACGGTGGTAAAATTGATAATTCGCCCCCGCTCTTGTTTCATCATCACTTTTCCGCATTCGCGCATCATGAGCGCTGTCCCCAAAACATTGACACGGAACACTCTCTCCATCGTGGAGAGGGGGGTAGTGAGGAAGTGGTTCATTGAGGCGATTCCGGCATTGTTGATCAGCACATCGAGTTTTCCAAACTCTTTTTTGACGCTTCGCACCATCGAAACGACGGCAGTTTCATCGGTGACGTCGAGGCAAAAATGGCGGTAGGCATCATGAGTGATGCTCCCCTCTTCTCGCGAGCATCCGATAACGGTGTGACCCAAAGCGAGATAATGGCGCACTAACGCTTCTCCGATCCCTTTGCGGGTTCCGGTGATGAGGATCACTTTAGTCATTGAGGAGCTTTTCGACATAGTGGCATAGTGTTCCGACATTGCGAAACGGGGATGTGCGCTGGCTCATTGCCCTCTCATCGGCGAGTACGACGGAACGATTAAACGTATCGTCAATTTTGTCTTCAATATCGGCGATCAGAGAAACGAGAGCGAGACTGTCGAGTGCACCTCCCTCTCCAAAAAGCTTAGTCTCTTCGTTCACGTTTTGCAAGGTTTCATTACCCAACTCTTCGCCCATCTCACGAACAGTGGAAGCGATGATTTCATAAATAGTTTCTTTCATAAACTCTCCGGATAGATGGGGTAATGTGCGGCGTATTGTAGGATGTTTTTGAGGATTTTTCTCTCTTTTTGAGCGTTCCAACCCATTTTATCCAATTCCATGAGGACAAAATCGTCGTTTTCCTCCAGAGGTTTAAATCCGAGTTGACGGTTGAAAGCGATGGCGCCTGTATTTTCGGTTCGGATCAAAGATCTGAGAGTCTGCAACCCAAGAGACTCAAAACATCGGTCGATAAAATAGAGGGTAACCGAAGCAATAAGCCCCAAAGGTGTTTTCGGATCGAAAAAAATCCCCCATGTAGCGCCATGATCATCATCGCGGATGAGGTGGACACCCCCTCGGAGGGTATCGTTTTCAACGACGGCATAGTAGAATTTTTGGTTGGAAGGTTTGAGCGATTCGATCCACTTCAGATGGTGTTGAAAATCGATTGTCTCTCTATTGCCCGAGGTGTTACGTATGCTCTCAAGGTTGCGAATCGTTAACAGTGCATGATGCTCTTGCGGCGATAAATCGCAATAGTTTTTAAGTCTGATCATATCAGCTCTACTGAGACCATCGTCGTATCCAACGGTGTCCCCCGTTTGATATCGGTGGTCGCATATGCCTGCAAGAGGGTCTTCATATGGCGCGGATGCAGCCCGTCTCCAGGGCGGATACTGCGGACATTTTCCGTCGTGAAAGGCTCTCCTTTAGCGATATCTTTGATGGCGAAGAGGCTTCGGGCAAATTTTTTGTCCCCGCCGAGATAATCAGGTTTTCCGATCATTTTTTCGACATTTCGGATACTGTGTACAAGTGTCGTCAGCTCTTCGGGAGAGAGGGAAAAAGCCTGATCGGCAGAAGGGACGCTCGGATCGGGAGTAAAGTGTTTTTCGATGATACGTGCACCGAGGGAAACTGCCGCAATGCAGGCTTCCAGTCCCAGCGTATGATCAGATAGCCCAACTGTAACGCCGTACTTTTGCGCCATATCGGGGATCGTCGAGAGGTTCATCGATTCAGGCGGAGCGGGGTAGGAACTGGTGCATTTGAGGAGTGCGATTTGATTATTTCCAATGTTTCGGCATGCTGTGATTGCACGGTGTATATCCTCTTCGTTGGCGATTCCCGTCGAGATGAGAATCGGTTTTCCAAATGCCGCGACATGCTCGATAAGAGGGATGTCGGTGATTTCAAAACTGGCGATTTTATAAGCGGGCATGTCGAGCGATTTGAGCAGATCGGCGCCGGAGAGGTCAAATGCGGAGGAGAAGAGGATGATCCCAAGCTCTTTGGCGTACGCTTGCAGCGGAGCATGCCACTCCAGCGGCATATGCGCCCTTTGGTACAAATCATAGAGGTATTCACTGCTCCATAAATGTCCCGCCTTGAAACGCTCCTCTTTGACATCGATGGTCAATGAATCGGCGGTATAGGTTTGGAGTTTGATTGCATCGGCACCCGCATCGAAGGCGAGTTTGACTGCTTTTTTGGCAAGATCGAAATCTTGGTTGTGATTGGCGGAGAGCTCGGCAATGATAAAGGTCTTCCCCTCGTTAAAATCAAAATGTCCAATCTTCATCCGATACTCTCCAAAACGGTATAGCCGTTTGTTTTTAAATATTCAACCATATCGTCCTGATTGCGCGCGGTTTGAATCGCCTTGAACGGAAGCCCCATAAAGAGAGCTTCATGAACGATTCCACTTGGGGTTAAGATCGCTTCTTTGCTTTCGTTCATAATTCTGGCGACATCGGAGGTGTTAATAAAGAGATGGACGTCAGGATGGGTTTGCGCATACGCTTTAAGTTCCGCAAGATGGAGATTTGCCGTTGTCGTGATGATCGCGACAGAAAGATTTTCCGTACTCGGGAGAATTTTGAGTATTTTATTGGCGGTATCCGCTCCCCCCATGGCGATTAAGAGATCGTATTTTTTTTCACGAATGACCGATTTTTCTTTGATGAATTCAGACCGTATCAGGGTATGCTCTTCCCCGCAGAGCAAGGTGCACCCCTCGGGGACTAAAGAGTTATATTTTTCTGGTTTTGCACTGATGTTATGGTTCATCAAAATATCGCAATGGTGCTTTTTATAGGTATCGTCCAGAACCATGATCTCTATTCCTGTGGCGTCTTTGACTTTTTTTTCACAGTTGCGGTCAATACCGTAATGATCGAAGACAATGCGTTCATAACGGTTGAGCCGGATCAGTTCGATCAGTTCACCCGTATCATTGCTCATCAGCGTATGTACGGGATAGGGGATTTGATCGATGACATTTCCCTCCAAAGGGATACAGGCAAAGGCAATTTCACCCCCCAATCTTTGAGCCAAAACGATATCGCGCATGATATGCCCCACTCCGATCGAGCCGGAGCTGTCGGCGCGGATCAGCGTTTTCATGAATGGAGAGCTTTGTACATAAATTCGGCTCGGATCCAATCTTCGGGGGTATCGATGTCTTGGACGAGATGGCGAGGCAGAATAATCGGAGCGCTGTAAGGGGCGAATATCTTTTTTTGCTCACGCCATGATTCGGTTTTCCCCCAGTAAAACTGTCCCGCGTCGTGATAGGTTTCCGGTAAATCCTGACTTCGTGCCGAAGCAAATTCCGGCCATACCATGGCGACTCCGTCCTCTTCTTTTTTTAAAGCGCGAAAGATCGGATAGGGAAAAGTGGTGACAGAAAAAGAAAATTCAGAATTGGTATGGACGAGTGTTTCGTAGCCATGGACTAAAGAAGCCGATGAGAGAAAAGGGACGGTTGCGTAGATGCAGCAGGCATAATCGGGATAGATCCCTTTGGATACAAGTTCCTCCAAGGCATGAGCAACGACCGCTGTCGTACCGGTATAATCGTCGCTCAATTCATTCGGCCGTAAGAACGGCACCTCCGCATCGTATGAGCGGGCTATATCGGCGATCTCCTGATCATCGGTACTGACGATGATTTTATCAAACAGATTCGAGGAATGGGCTGTTTGAATGGCGTAGGAGATCATCGGTTTTCCGTGGAAGAGTTTGATGTTTTTACGCGGGATACGTTTGCTTCCTCCGCGAGCGGGAATGATGGCGATATTCATTTATTTTCCTAACGCTTCTGAAGCAAAGCTCCAATAAGCTACGCTAACGCTATGTTTCCTTCGGCAGGAGGCCCATTGCGCTTGCGCAGTCAAAAGTTGCATCCTCGATAGGAGTATTTCTCGATCACTTCGAGAACCGTATCGGCTACCTTCTCGGCATCTTCCAGTGTCATTTTTTGATGGCAGGGGATGGAGAGCTCGCTGCGGTAGAAATGTTCGGCATTCGGTAAACGGATTTCGTCGTAATGCTCTTTATAAAAACTGTTTTGATAAATCGGTTTGTAGTGTACTTGCACACCGATCCCCTTTTCGTGAAGTTCCGTAAAGATATCTTCTTTGACACAGTGAAGCTCCGGATTCAATAAAAGAGGATAGAGGTGTCTGGCACTTCGTTCCGAGGAATCGATAGAGAGAGTGGAAAAAAGTTTGTGTTCGGAAAAACGGGTATCATAATAGCGGGCGATTTGCTCACGTGTATCGATAAATTTTTCAAGCTTATGCAGTTGGGAAAGCCCTAATGCCGCCGCAAATTCGCTCATGCGATAATTGTGTCCCAGACTTACCATATCTGAATTCCACAGCTGTTTTTTGATAATACCGTGCGATCGGAAGAGACGAAGTTTGCGGGCAAACTCTGCATCATTTGTAACAACCGCACCCCCTTCTCCTGTGGTAATAGGTTTGATCGCATGAAAACTAAAGATCGTCATATCGGCATTTGAACCGATTTTTCTCGTTCCGACAGAACTTCCAAGTGCATGAGACGCGTCTTCGATTACCAGAAGACGATGCTTTTTTGCTAGAGCATTGATGGCATCGATCGCTACGGGTTTGCCGGCGAAATCGACCGGAACAATCGCTTTGGTATGGGAGGTTATGAGCTCTTCTATGCGGGTTTCATCAATATTGCCATCATATTTGACATCGCAAAAAACCGGTTTTCCTCCCAACGCTATTACCATATTGGAAGTTGCGACAAAACTGATGGGAGTAGTGACAACTTCATCGTTTTGCGTGATTCCGCATACACTGTACGCGGCGTGTAATGCGGAAGTGGCAGAGTTAAATACGATACAGTTCTGAGCATTGACATAATCTGCGAGAGCATTTTCAAATGCTTCGACTTTGGGACCTTGTGTCAGATGGGAGCTTCTGAGTATCTCTATAACAGCGTTGATATCTTCTTCGTCAATCAGCTGAGTCGAATAAGGGAGCATGAGAATTATTTCTCTTCATCTTTGGTCAGTTCGATTTTTGCCAGCAAGGCTTCAGGAGAAAGCCATTGAGTATTTTTATCGGAGCGGTACTCAAATCCGTAAGGGACGGCAGTCCCGGTTTCTCCCAATCTATTTAAAAAATAATTCGGTTTGTGGGAAAACTGAATCGTAGGCTGAATCACAAAGTGGTCCTCAAATTCGATCGTCAGATGGGAGTCGTCTTCCGGGCACATAACTTCATGCATCTTTTCACCCGGACGGATACCGATGATGGCATGGTTGAGTGCAGGAGCTATGGTTTTGGCGACGTCGATCACTTTCATTGAGGGGATTTTAGGGACAAAAATCTCTCCTCCTTGCATCCGTTCAAAATTTTTAAGGACAAAATCAACCCCTTCTTGCAGGGTGATCCAAAAACGTGTCATCCGCTCATCCGTAATCGGAAGGGTATCGGTTCCTTCGTTGATCAGTTTTTGGAAGAAAGGGATAACAGAGCCGCGGGAACCCATAACGTTGCCGTAGCGTACGACGGAAAATTGTATGGGTTTGTCTCCGGTAATGTTGTTAGCAGCGACGAAAAGTTTATCGGATGCGAGTTTTGTAGCACCGTAAAGATTGATAGGATTGGCCGCTTTATCCGTGGAAAGAGCGATCACTTTATGAATTTTGTGAGCAATAGCCGCGTCGATGACGTTTTGCGCACCGTTGATATTGGTTTTGATACATTCCATTGGATTGTATTCGGCGATAGGAACATGTTTGAGAGCTGCTGCATGGACGACATAATCGACTCCGTTCATAGCTTTGAGAAGACGGTCTTTATCTCTGACATCACCGATAAAATAGCGCATGCATTTGTCACTGAAACGTTGTGCCATTTCATACTGTTTAAGCTCATCACGGGAGTAAATAATGATTTTATTAGGCTTGTAGTGCTTGAGAATAGTTTTGGTAAATTGTTTTCCGAAGCTTCCGGTACCGCCGGTAATTAAGATGTTTTTACCATCAAGCATTCATACGCCCCTGTCTGTCAAATAATAATTTTAGAGTATCATAATTTATGTTAAAGGATCACTGTTTAACCACCTGATGCCATTGCATCGATTTGCATTTGCAGTGACGAAAATTGGCTCGTAAGTTTTGTCATAATCGAATCGTATTCGACGAATCGGGCGGTCATCGTTTCGTAACGTGCATCCAGAAGCGCTTGGGCTTTGGTTTTATCGGTAGTTAATGATGTGACCGCATCGGATGATGCAGTGGTTAAATTATCCAGAATACCATCACTGCCATAACTTCCTAAATAACGGGTAGTAAGAGCATTGAGTTGAGTGAAAATACCGTCTTTTTGAGAGGCAACGTTGCCGTTGTCATCATAGGTTGTCAGACCGCTGAAAAATTGTTCGGAGAGGGTGGTATCTTCATTAAATTTCGTTTTAAATGTCGCGGAATTGAAACTCATAGTCCCTTTTTCAGATAAATCGATTCCAAATTGAGCGAGTGAATAGCCGTCATTATTAATCGAAGTGAACAACCGTGTGATATCACGGCTGATACTGGTGATGGAGCTGTCTCCGTTAAAGACACCTACGGTTCCGGCTTCGGTATCGGCTGTCGTCATACTGGTCAGTTGTGAAATCAGTGAATTATAGCTGTCGACCAGCGTACTCATCTCGGTTGAGATCGAATCGACGTCTTGGGCAATATCAATATTGGCACTGCTGCCGTCTTTTAAGAGGTTAATTGTAACCCCGCTGATAATGTCGGTGATTTCATTGCTGCTTCGCGTGACCGTAATCCCGTTGTACTTGAACGAAGCATCTTGCGCCTGTTGGACTTCGGCTCCGGGTGTGTAGTTTGTAATTCCGGTTGTGAGTTTAGAGCTCAAATAGCCGCCTGAATCGGAAACGGAAAACGTAGAATCGTCTCCTTCCGCTGTTGATTCGATCACTAACTGATACGAACTGCCAACCTGTTTGATCGAAGCGACATTGCTTCCGACCGTCGAATTGATGCTATTAACCAAGCTGTCTAACGTCGTATTTTGATCGTATGCTACATTGTAGGTTGTGCCGTTCATCGTGATGTCGTATGTTCCCGATACGGTAGGTGTCGTATCGGTTGTAGATGCACTGGCGGAAGAATCGGTAGTAGAAAATGGGGAGGTAATGGTGTAGTTTGCCCCTGCGGTATTGGCAGTGATCGTGATATCGTTACCGCTGATGGTTGCGGTATAAAGACCGCTCGCATCGATGGCATCTTTAAAGTTAGCCAGAGTGGTAGCATGATCGGTATCAAAAGCGGTACTATATTGTACCCCGTCGATTTCGATCGAAACCCCTCCGTCGCTCAGTGCTTGAGAGAGGGAAAGTTTAGTGGATTGGGTTACGGGACTGGACAAAACCGATGATGTCGCCGAAGTAAAAAGTCCGCTTCCGATAGTGTCTTGTTGTTTGTACAGAGCATAGTCCAGACTTCCGTTTGCCGAGTCGCTGATGGTAATCGCCTGGGATGCACCGGTTTCATTAGATGTCAAGATGAGTCGATAGTCATTGGTTCCGACTTGCAGCGTGGAAGCTTTCAGGTCGCTTCCGGCTTTATCGTTGATAGCCGTAACGAGATCGGCAAGCGTTGTCGATGAAGTGTAGTCGATATCATACGTCGTTCCGTCGATGCCGATGGACATCGTCCCGCTTCCGTTAGAGATATAACTGCTGGTTGATGAAAATCGTCCGGATTCAATAACGCTTTTTTTGGCTAATTGGGTATCGGAAATGGAAAATGACTGTACGGCAACCCCGGCATCGGCTGTAACGCTCACTTCGTTTTCCACGTTGCCGCTAACGGTTCGTTTTTGATAAATGGCACTGTCATTTAATGCACTGACACTGCTTTGAAATGTTGTGAAAAGGCTGGTTAAAAGGGAAAGCGCCTGTCCTTTTTGCTGCTGCAAAGTGATTTTTGTTTCAATCGGAGTTATGATCGACGCCGTGTCAGCTGCCTTGAGCTGATCGATAACGCTTTGTGTTAGTACCCCTGAACCGGCACCGAGTGAACTGACTGCCATGGTAAATCCTTTTACTGTACTATCAATTGATTAAACTTACAACTACTATCGGCTAAATGAGGTTAAGTTTTAATGGTGTTAGATATTTGGAAAGAGACAAGCAAAAAAGATACCATTACCGTTTTTTGGTAATGGCAAACCGTTGCGGACGTATGGTGAGTTCTGTGACGCTGAGCCCATCACGCATCGAGAGAAGATTGCGAATCGCTTCGGCGATATCGCTGCTTAGAAGACGGGTGTCTTCTTCTGTTCCGACGCCGAAGCGAAGGGTGTCGAAGAACGGCGTATCGGTCATGTCGGGGTTGAGGGTGACGACGCCTACCCCGTGGTTTCGAACCTCTTCGAAAAGGCTTTGCCCGAATGCCCGCAATCCCGATTTCGTCGCACTATATACAGCGGAAAACTTAGAAGATCGGGTTGCTTCGATCGAGGTGATATTGATAATCGTCCCTTTGTTCTCTTTGAGTAAGCGAAGCAGAAGATTGCTCAAGACGATCGGAGCGGTGAGATTGAGAGAAATCATCTCTTGGATCGTTTTCATACTCAACTCTTCATGCGGTTCAAACCGTCCGAATCCGGCGGCATTGACCAGCAGCGCAAGATCATTGATCGCTAACAGGGATGTTCTAAGATTTTCGATCTCTTTTTGATCGCTTAAATCACAGGGGCAATGCTGAAAATTGGAGTGTTGTATTTCCCCTCTGCGACGGCTTAGGCCGACAACTTCATATCCTTCGTCTAACAGCATGCGGGCGATCGCTTCGCCGATACCGCTGCTGCTGCCCGTTACGATTGCCGTTGCCATGTTCGTATCCTT
>Ga0172377_10004582_pt1 | contig 14191 bp, 9 predicted proteins | sample Pumphouse3metaG_FD_119749 | JGI IMG/M metagenome (GOLD analysis project Ga0172377, IMG submission 119749) | Leachate microbial communities from a municipal landfill in Southern Ontario, Canada - Pumphouse #3 metaG | ecosystem: Engineered > Solid waste > Landfill > Unclassified | place: Canada... | reverse complement strand
ACACTTTCAAGCATGCTATCAATGAAATCCATCAGCAGAAATCCCAGTACGCCAGCAGGAACAGCAGCTATAAAGAGCTTGTAGTAAAATTCAAAGCTTTGAAAAAAACGTTTCCAATAGAGTACGATGACTGAAAGAATAGCCCCAAATTGTATATTGACCGTAAAGGCTTTTACGAATTCGTCAATTTGCATTCCCAGCAGTTCCTGGGTTATAATCATGTGACCGGTAGAAGAAACAGGTAAAAACTCAGTAATCCCTTCTACTATTGCAATTATTACAGCTTCAAAAATGCTCATACTAATCGCGTGGCCGTTTCATAATAGCAAAAATCTCAACCACAAATCCACCAAGAATTAAAAGAGGAGCCAGAGTGAGCCGTTGGAAATTGAATATCGCAGGATTAAATACGGAAGGATCATCAGAGCCTCCACCTATCATCAAAAGGAATCCTACAACTATAATTGCTAGTCCTGCCAGCATCCATTTGTAATTATTCCGTTCAAATGCAAATTGCTTTGTATCACCCTTTTCAACAGTCTTTTTGGCTTCTGAAGGCTGAGGTTTTGATTTTTTATTATCCATGCTATATTTAATTATATAGAATTAATGCACTTTATATGTTTTGATATGCAAATACCGGCTTACTGCAAGTATGGTAGATAAACCGGTAATGGTCAATCCGAGTATGGTGACAATGCCAAACAGGGTCATGAAGAGATCAATATCCTGCAAGTCAACCAACTCGGGTAATGCCTGTTGTGAGAACCAGAGAACCACGCCCAGCAAAATAATCGCCAGGAAGGAACTAACCAGTCCATGTATGAGACTTCTAAAAATAAAAGGCTTGCTGATAAAACCCCGTGTAGCGCCTACCAGTTGCATGGTCTTGATAATAAACCGCTTGCTGTAAACGCTCAAACGAATGGTGTTGTTGATCAATGCAATGGAAATAATTAACAGGATAGCACTAAACGAAAGAATTACCAAGCCAATCTTGCGGATATTGCCATTAACCATGTCAACCAGTGATTTTTGATAAAATACCTCTTTAACCAAATCATTTTTCAAAAGTCTTTTCTCCAGAACTTTCAAGCTGTCATTATTGGCATAGTCAGCTTTTAGCCTGATGTCAATTGAAGCTAACAAAGGGTTGTAACCCAAAAAATCCACAAAATCTTCACCCAGATCTTTTGTTAAATCTTCAGCAGCCCGCTCCCGGGTAATGTACTCGGTTGATTTAACAAATGATTCGGTATCAAGCTTTTTTTGAAACTCAAGAATATCAGGCTCTTTAACGCTTTCTTTGATAATTACGGAGAAACCAATATTCTCTTTTACATAATTGGATAATTTATTCGCGTGAAGAATGATCAAACCCAATAACCCTAACGTGAATAGTACCAATGAAATACTGATAATAGTAGTTACTGTTGAAGCCTGAAGCTTTTTACGACCCGACTTATCTTCGTTACTTGACATACATAAATTTATAGGCAACGAAAGTACTAAAAAAAGTAATAGTAAAAATCATTTTCCTCAGGTCAAACTATAGGATTGATTTATTCCTTGGGCTGTTCAGTAATGGATGTGCTAAGCTAAAAACTGTGATAGTCTAAACAGGAGAAGTCAAGGTTTTTAGCACCCCTATTGGTTTAAATAAAGTGTTGAATGATACTATTGCTTGATTCGACTATAGCAGGGGTGTCGCTTATTTTTACTATTGAGCAAAGATCGAAATTTTATTCCGACACATCAAAAAACGAATAACCCTATTCCTTTTTCTCTGCAAGTAGGTTGAATCAATTTGAAATGACTGACCAATGGAATGAATAATTGATTCCTATTTCCCGGCAAGTACAGCTATATGTTTAAACTGTTTCATTTTAACTGACAAACTAAATGCTTCCGTGTAAACTATATAAATACCAACAGGGGCTTTATCATCTGTTTCAGTGGTTCCATCCCAGGTGAATATATTTTCAGCTCCTGCCAACTGATTTCCTGAAATAAGTTTTACAAGCCTGCCTTCACTATCATATATCCTGATAGTTACTACATAACCGGGTTCAGTAAATTTGCAGATAATAAACAACTGGTCATTAAACCCGTCATTATCGGGTGAAAAAGTTTGGGGCTCAATAGCAACCTCATCATCACTGTCGCCAACATGCATAAACTGTGAGTTACGATAGCCCGGAGTGGCAAACCCGACATTCTGAGCTGCCGAATGCCAATTACCTGCTTCGGTGGCCGGCCTGTTATAGTCAACCCTTTCAAGCGATACCCCCTTAGTTGAATTCAATAATGCAAAATGGAGGTCTTCATTGTAAGGAAATTCATCAATGATCGTTCCTTCCACTGTACATAAGACTACAGTACCCATAGCGTTGGCAAAACTTGGGAAAGATGGCATAACGTTAAAGGCTCCCGGGTTCTCTGTAAAGTAGTCAGCTTTTACCAACAAAGGATCTTTTGTCAGTACCATATAGTCACCCGGGAACATCAATCTGCCATCGGCATTAATAATACAGGGTGTTTTAATGTCGCCGGTGGTTGCATCCCGACATGCCAAACGCAGGTTACTAAATGAAACAACATGATTTGATCTGTTGAAAAATTCAACAAACTCTGTTCCTGTAGCTCGTGGATTATTAAGCAGTTCATTGATAACCAGATCCTGCGGATTAACAGGATAAGGAAGAGCAAAATTGGAATAAATATCTTTTTGTATGGTATTGCCACAGCAATCTCTAATGATTCCTTTCAAAGTGAGCCGATAAATAACATCCGCTAAAAAGTGTTTGTCAAAATAAAGGGAAACAGAATGATACCCGGGAGCTGACAAAGCAACCTTAACAGGATTGCCCATTCCCTGGTCAGCAAAGTAAGTGGCAGGATCTGACAAACCGGTACTATCCATCACTTCACTAAAATGTATCCGTACTATGGAGTCACCCTCAACTGCCAGGTATTCAATAAATGGGCTTAAACTATCGGGGTTTGAAGAATAAACTGAATTTATACTGCCGGGGGTCCCTCCCGATGGGTCTGATGAAACCTTCCAGTTGTCCGATTGTCCACATGGATTAGCAGGATCTATTTGCTCAAGCGACCAGCCTCCTGCCTCCTTAAATGCATTATTATACCAGGCATCACTATAAGTTACAGAATGTATTACTGCACCATCCCGGTTTCTGATGGTTATAGTATTCCCCTCATTAAGCAGGGAAAGTCCTGTAATTGCAGTTGCAGGGCCATAAACACTTAATGCTGTATCATTGCCAGTACCTGTTAGAATATGATATCCATGTGGCGGGATAATTATTTGCGGAAGTGTTTTACCGGTCCCTCCAATAGTTAATTGCCATTCAGTCAAATCTACAGGTTCATCATTACAGTTCAATAATTCCACATACTCACTGCCTGGCAGGGCAACCGTGGGATCAGGATCAACCATTATTTCATTAATCACCACACTAAAAGCTCCTGCTAAATGGTATGAAAAAGCAACAGTAGAAGGGGGCATTGGGTTCCCGGCCATATCCTTCAGGTTGGTAGCCGTGAGTTGATAGTTTTTCCCTTCTATAAACTCATCGGTAAAGAGCAGGTGCACCCGTGATTTGTCAAAAGGGTCACAACCCGCTGCCAATGGAGAGCCAAAGTCATTGTCAACCTGGTAATTAGATGCCTGTGAAGCTGCAATATCCTGCATAGGCTCACTAAATGAAAGGGTTAAATTAGAGGCACTTGTAGCCATGGCATCCAGTAAAATGGGTGCAGTATGATCCACTTGCAGTACCCCGGCATAAATATCATCGAAATAAAATTTAGTAGCATTACTGGAAGTGTATTTACATTGAATGCCAAACCAGGAGTATGTTTGCCAGTACTCCTCATCACCTGCTGCCTGAAGCCTGAAGTCTTTACCGCCTGTTGAATCAGCCCAAATCTCCCAATGGCCATCATCGCGGGTAACTTTTATTCTTACTGAAAATGCATCTTTTAATAATCCATTTATTCCACGGGCCACTAATACAGTGGAGTTTCCGTACTGCCGGTATAACTCAATGGCATCCTCCGAACCCGTTTCACCCAATTTGATAAAATAACCATTGCATGAAGCAGATAAATCTTCACTATCCGAAACCAGGAAAATAGATGCCTGGTTATTGTCCGACGGGCTAAAGGCAAGCTTCACCCAAAAATTCCATTCATAAAGTTCATTAAAATTCAGGGGAGTCATCAAACATGACAGGCCTTGCTCTGTTGCATATAACTGAAGTTGCTTTTGTTTATTTATGATAAAGTCACTTTCATGGCCCTGCCAAACAGGTGCCTGATTGAAGTTACCATCTGTAAAATCATCCATAATCTGAGCTGAAGTAATAGCAGGCATTAAAAGAATAATCAGAAGGAACTTTCGCATTTACCTGGAAGTATTAATTGTTAAAGGTACTAAATTTTAATACGGTCATAATGCACTAAAATCATGTTGCGAACAGAACGTGTTTATATTTACTTTTACAGCACTAAAAAAAGCGACTGTTAAATAGCGACAAATTAAGCAAAGCATACTGATAGTCAATACTCTAAAAATATCTCATCAATGAAAATTGCAGTTGTTGGAGCTACCGGGCTTGTTGGTAGCATGATGGTAAAGGTTTTAAATGAAGGAAAATATATCCCTATATCTCTGATTGATGAGATTATACCAATTGCTTCTGAAAAGTCCATAGGCAGAGATATTAGTTTCAATAATAACAATTTCAAAGTTTGCAGTATGCAGGATGGTCTAAACCAGAAACCTGATATCGCACTATTCTCTGCAGGTTCAGACATATCACTTGAATATGCTCCTCAATTTGTAAAAAAAGGCTGCATAGTTATTGATAATTCATCAGCCTGGCGAATGAATGAAGACATTCCGCTCATTGTTCCTGAAGTAAATGGACATGTTATCCGGTCTTCACATAAATTGATTGCTAATCCCAATTGCAGTACTATTCAATTAGTGATTACCATTGCCCCTTTGCATCAAAAATACCAGATAAAACGAATGGTCATTTCCACATATCAAAGTGTTACAGGTACCGGTGCCAAAGGAGTCAGGCAACTGATGGATGAACGCCAGGGGATAAGTGGCATTAAAGTATATCCTCATCCTATTGATTTGAACGTTTTCCCTCATGGCGGAACATTTACAGCCAGCGGTTACAGTACTGAAGAAATTAAATTAGTAGAGGAATCCCATAAAATACTTGATACCAATTCACTGGCTATTACAGCCACTGTTGCTCGTGTACCGGTAACAGGCGGACACTCAGAATCTGTTAACCTTGAGTTCATCAAACCTTATGATATTGAAGATATTTTTGATATACTTTCATCAAGCCCGGGTGTCATTTTACAGGATGATATTGACAGGGCGGTTTATCCGATGCCCAAATATGCTGAGGGATGTGATGAAGTGTTTGTTGGCAGAATACGCAGGGATGAGTCTATTGAGAATGGATTGAATATGTGGATTGTAGCTGATAATTTACGTAAAGGAGCTGCAACTAATGCCGTACAGATTGCCGCATTGATGGTTGAAAAAGAATTCATTAAAGCTTGAACCCTTCGTGGAAATAATAACCGATAATTTTAAACCTGCTAATCTGAAAAGCCCTGTAATTACTGTCGGTACGTTCGATGGTGTTCATGCAGGGCATCGTGTTATACTTAAACAAGTCGTATCAACAGCGCTGGCTAATGGTTCGGATAGTGTAGTGGTAACTTTCCATCCGCATCCGCGTATTGTCTTAGGCCAGGAAGTTTTCTTGCTCAATACACGCAATGAAAAAAGGGAAATTATCAAGAGTCTGGGTATTACTCATCTCGTTGAATTGCCTTTTACTACTGAATTTGCTGATATGAAAGCTGATGAATTTATCAGCTTTATTGTAAATTTCCTAAACCCATCAGTAGTCGTGATTGGTTATGATCACGGCTTTGGACGTAACCGTTCAGGTGATGTGCAACAATTGGAAGCTTCAGGTAAAAAGTATGGATTTAAAGTACTCAATATTCCTGCATTAGATGTAGGAAGCCAGAAAGTAAGTTCCACAGTCATAAGATCGTTGTTGATGCAAGGTGATGTTAGCCGGGCCAATGAATTACTCACGCAACCATATATGATATCAGGGCAGGTAATCAGGGGCAATCAGATAGGTAAAAAGATAGGTTTCCCCACTGCTAACCTGTTACTGGAAGATACCCATAAGCTTATTCCGGCTATGGGGGTATACGCCACAATCGTTAGCTTTAATAATAAGTTGTATGATGGGATGACCAACATCGGATTACGGCCTACCATCAATGATCATCAGTTGACTATTGAAACCAATATCTTCAATTTTAATCAGGATATTTATTATGAATACCTGTCTATACAGCTTATTCAGCAAATCAGGGAAGAACAGAAGTTTGGTAATCTCGATATGCTTCATGATCAATTGATGAAAGACAAAGAAACTACCCATAGAATACTTCAGGCTTATCGCGCTCATCGTATTTGAATGGCGAAATCAGCCTGTAAAACTCCCTTTTTAGCGTTTTGATTTGCGCACCGTCAAACCTATATCATCTATTGCCGGAATCCCTATTTTGGGTATCAGGTTTTCAAATTCAATAGTATAGGTGCCTTGTCGGTTGAAATTGAAATCATTCCAAAGGATTTCATCAATATCATACAAATTGCCCGCCACACTGCCAATGAATTCGTTGTTCTCATCCCTGATCTTAATGGTCTTCTCCATAATTCTTTCTTCGCCCGACGGGGTTGTCATTATTATATTTACAGGTAATTCCTTATAAGGATATTCGCCTAAATGGCGGACTGAAAGAATTATGTCGGCATTGAAGTCTGCCTGGTCAATGGGGATATTAAAAGTCACTTTATCAAAGCGCCCCCAGGTGTAATTATTAAACTTATGAAACTCACGGTACACGTTCCTTTTTTGGCAGGAAACCAAAGTGAGTGAAAATATCATCAGCGAATAAAGAAAAAAGCGGCGCATAGTATATCAAGTTTATTTACAAAAATACTAAACTGCTTCATTCAGTTCGTATTTTTGCATGATAAAATTCAAAACAGGTATGGGTAAGCAGAAGTATTACGTGGTATGGAAGGGTAGGGAAACCGGAATCTTTAAAAGCTGGGCTAAATGTGAAGAACAGGTTAAAGGTTTTGATGCAGCCCGGTATAAATCGTTTGATACTGAAAGTGAAGCAATCAAAGCCTTTGCTGCAGGTGCTCCTCCTTTTTCACGTACTAAAAGTGCTCAATTGCATACTCCTGCCGGTGATCCTGTCTTGCCCAGTATTTGTGTAGATGCAGCTTGCTCAGGCAACCCGGGCGTTATGGAATATCAGGGAGTGGACAACACAACACGAAATCGCATATTCCATAATGGGCCTTACCCTGAAGGAACAGTCAATATTGGTGAATTCCTTGCTATTGTTCATGGCTTAGGTTACCTGAAATTACGTGGGTTGTCCATTCCTGTTTATAGTGACTCAAACACAGCTATAAAATGGGTAAAAGACAAGAAGACCAATACTAAACTTGTCAGAAATGAAATCAACCGTGAACTTTTTAACCTGATTGAAAGAGCTGAATACTGGTTAAAACATAACTCCTATGATAACCCGGTTATCAAATGGAATACTAAAGCCTGGGGTGAATCATACGCCGACTTCGGCAGGAAATAACATACACCAGAAACCGTAATGAGAATATGGCCGACTATTGCATTAAATAAACGGTCCCCCTTTGACGTACGGGTCGTTTACCCTGTTTACTGTAAATCAGTTCATAAATGTATGTACCCCGTGGGGCATGACTTCCATTATTCAACCCATCCCATCCTTCATTCAGCGTATTGGTATGGAAAACAAGTTGACCCCACCTGCTGAATACTTTCAAACTGTAAAAAGTAATTTGTTCAAAATCAGTTACCGGTTTAAAATAATCATTTAATCCATCCCTTTCAGGCGTAAACGAATTAGGTATCCTGAAGTAAAATGGTTTGTTTAGTATATCATCCAGAGTAACATACGATGTATTAGCACAACCTGCAGCATCCGTAATATAAACTGAATAGGTACCCGGTTCTGTAACCCATATAGAAGAGCCTGTTTCACCTGTACTCCACAAATAATTCATATAGTTTGGGTTGGCCTCTATCAGGTATTGTTCGCCTGAATTAAAATACAGGGTATCGTCAGGTGGTGGAGGGAAACCGGCATTTGGCAAAGGAATGACGGACAGGTTCATGAAAGCAGTGGCTGAACAACTGGAAATGTCATTCACTATCAGTTGGTATTGACCAGCATCACCGGCATTGGCATAAGGTATGACCACCTGAGGCCCTATAGAAGATCCACCATTAGGTAACACCCACATGAAGTTGTAATTCCCCGTAGGATTAACGGTCGCAGTTATCGTAACGGGTGATCCGATACAGATCTGCTGGAAAGAATTATTAAAATAAACGGTGGGTGCACTATTCACTATTACCTGCCCGGGGGAATAGGTTGGATTCATTACCGTCCCTCCTTCACCGGTAAACCAGCTTTCTGAACTATTGGAATCCCAGACAATATCTATGCTTCCCGGCTGTATAGTTGAAAACACCAACTCGAGTAATGTAATCGTACCATTTAATGTTACCGGGGTATTGCTGTTCCATGAAATCACTATTTCTCCTGCTAAAGGATCCACTGAAAAGTTAAGGTTTGCTTCAATAGAGGGATGAACATTTGTATAATAATTCTGACATTCCACATTGGCAGGGTCATAGTTCAAAACAATTCTAAATGCCTTAACTCCTGTAAAGTTATTCATCGTAATAGGCACATTTGCCACCTCCCCTCTGCATACCTGATCATTACCCACAAAGGCAGTGATATTAACTGATGATATATGGCCAACAGTTACTGAACCCTGAAAAGAGCAACCGTTTTCATCCGTCACAGTGTATGTATATGACCCTGCTGCCAGTGATGAGAATATAGGAGAGGATTGTGGAGCAAACCCGGTAAGCGTATACATAAATCCAGTACCCTGAGCGAATATCTCAACAGAACCATTTGAATTATTATCAATTTCAGGATGAGTCGGTACTGAATCAATGACCGGGGCATTAAATGCTTGTACTGTAAGAGGATTCCCGGCAAATGCTGCAACACAACCGGGATTATCCTTTACCCGTACCTGTGCATAATAAGTAGTGGGCGCCAGCCCGATTAAATGACCACTTAAAGACCAATTGACTCCATCAATAGAATACTCGACCTTATTTAAAAATAAGCTTTTGGGCGTTATAAAAATTTCACCATTCAAAGCACCACAATAGGCAGGTGTAGGGTAGGCATCTTCAATAAGGTCATTACCTGCATCAGCCACCTGGTATTGTTTTAAAAAAGTTATACAACCATGTCCGTCCTGTATCCACAAATCATAACTTCCGGGAGCCAATCCGGCTATATCCAGTGTGTTGCCAATTGTCGCACCACTCGCATCCTTCCAGGAATATATAGGTGAACCGGCACCATTAACAACCAAACCACTTATAGCTCCGTTGCTTCCTCCGCAAGAGGTCAGAATATACTGAAGGTTCGTATCATCCACAGTCGGCGGTGCATAGTTCGTTACCTGAATAGTATCATGGCTAATGCAACCATACCTGTTTTCACCTCTGATCCAATATTCTCCCGGAGGTTGCACTGTAATAGAATTTGATGTTTCACCGTTATTCCATAATAAATCAATACCAATAACAAGCCCTGGAGATAATATTGCTGATTCACCCGGGCATACTGAGAAATCCTCACCCAAGCCAACTGAAGGATAGGCAGCTATAGTCACTTCTCTGGTAATTTCTTCAACCGCCCCATGACCAAATCCCAGAGTAGCAGTCACAATATATGTAGCCGGTGCTGTAAATATGTGACTCGGGTTCTTGTCACTACTTTCATTATTTGTTCCACTTGCCGGATCACCGAAGTTCCAATGGATAGAACCGCTTGAAGGCAGGACCCTTGAAGTGAAATAAGTTGTATCACCAAAACAGTTTCCTTTCCAATAGAACCTTGATAGATATGAAGGGGCAAATATTGGCAATCCAAATGTACTACTCCCACCCATAAGCTTAATAGTATCTTTTTGGAATTCACAATTTGATCCACTTATAGTTGGGTACTTTATAAGTGATAAAAACTTACTATTCTTTGCGTTGTTATTAGCAACATAAATTTTACCATCAGGTCCTAATTGCAGGTTACAATACTCATTAGCTATATTTTCATGATAAACCACAATACCTGATTTTTCAAAGCTATCCTGGTTTGGGTTTGTGCCCAGGGTAAACTGCACTATTCCCTGAGTATATGTAGGAGCAGCTCCTGTAATAATGGAAGTATAAAGGCGCTTGGAGTCAGGTGAAAATTCAATTCCGTAACACTTGTAATCCTGGTCTTGATAAGCAGCAAAGTTAAAGAGACCGGAAAGTTTGCCATTTAGATTATTAAAAGTGTAGAGTTCATACATTCTGGGGTCTACAGTATTCCCATCATTCGCAGTATAGCAAAAGTATTTCCCATCAGGAGAAATCTTGGATATACAATCTGTAAAAGATTCCCGATTCGATTTGAGAGTTGTTGAGATAACAGGATCACTATTAACCCCGTTTCCATCAAATAAATAGGATAATAGTTTATTCTCCCTTACTACTGATCTTAAAATCAACCAATATGCTTTATGATTAGCATGTTCAAATGCCATAACTACATTTCTGGCATCTTCAGTACCAGGAATAAATACATTCTTTTTGTTATATAAAACATCTCCCTTTCCACCATTAAGGCTCATATTAATAATTGAATAATAGCATCCCGGATGTTGTGAATTACCTATTGTAATCAGATAGTATGAGCCAGGGTTACCGGGTACTTCAAAAGCAATAGCAGGCTGGCTTAACAGTGCGGAACCAAATAAGCCCTCTCCATTTCCCATCACCATGTTTTGACTGTTCCACACCCGCTCACCATTACTATAAAAAAGTAAATTACCATTTTTATCGGATAATGTAGTACACCCCTGTCTGGCACTCATTGCATTACCGTTAACTGAAACTGGTGTGCCGGTATTGAAATCCACAGCCGCTCTTTCTCCAAAATACCAATTATATGCTTCTTTTTGGGAGAAACAGCAAGTAGTTATTATTAAGAATCCAAATAGGAGTAATCGTTTTTTCATCATTACTGTCAATAAGAAGGTAGATATTCAGTATCTCTTAACGTCTGACATGTTCAAAGCCATCAGGAAACAAATAGCAAACATACAAAATTAAAGATTTAAAGATTACGAATTCTCTTAAAAGCAGTCTATTTGTCAGATAATTAGATTTTTTTACGCTTCTTACTATTTGTTGAACTTACAACTATTTACAACTCATAACTCTTTTTTTATACATTTGCCCTGAACAATCAAAAACTAATGGCTTATGGAAGATAAGAATCAAGACCTTAAAGGGCTTCCCGAAAACGCTTACAAAGAGCTTAAACCGGGTGAAGAGTATACCCCGATCATGTCACCTAAGAAAACATACCCCGAGGTAAATCTTCGTTCGGTATTAACCGGTCTGTTGATGGCTGTAATATTTTCAGCTGCAGCAGCATACCTGGGACTTAAGATAGGACAGGTGTTTGAGGCAGCTATTCCAATTGCAATCATTGCGGTTGGACTATCAACAGCGAGTAAACGTAAAAACGCATTGGGTGAGAATGTCATTATCCAATCTATAGGCGCCAGTTCAGGAGTTATCGTGGCCGGGGCTATTTTCACCTTACCGGCATTGTACATTTTAAAATTGGATGCATACTTTTACCAGGTATTTCTTTCCTCCTTATTAGGGGGCTGTTTGGGCATCCTGTTCCTGATCCCTTTTCGTAAGTATTTTGTTTCTGAAATGCACGGGAAATATCCATTCCCTGAAGCAACAGCTACCACTGAAGTGCTTGTTTCAGGTGAAAAAGGAGGTAACCAGGCACGTTTGTTATTGGTTGCCGGCTTAATCGGAGGTCTTTATGATTTTATCATTGCCACCTTTGGTTGGTGGAGTGAAGTTTTCACTACCAGGGTATTACCTATTGGTGAAATGGTAGCCGATAAGTTTAAAATCGTCTTCAAAATGAATGTTGGCGCTGCTGTAATGGGACTAGGCTATATTGTCGGACTTAAATATGCTGCCATTATATGTGCCGGATCATTTGTTGCCTGGTATGTACTGATACCTGTTGTTTCATACTTTGCTGACGGACAAACCATTGCTGTTGGGGCAAATATTACTGCCATGCTTAGCGACATGTCGGCCGAAGAGATTTTCAGGAATTATATCCGCCAGGTAGGTATTGGTGGTATTGCAATGGCCGGGGTAATTGGTATCATCCGCTCCAGTAAAATCATTAAGGATGCTTTCGGCCTTGCCGTTCATGAACTGTCAGGAAAACAAAAACTCAGCGCTGAAACCAAACGTACACAGCGTGACCTTCCGATGAAAATCATTGCCATTGGTATATTGGCTACTACTATCATCATATTCATCTTCTTTTGGCTGGGGGTTATTCATAACCTTACCCAAGCCCTTATTGCCCTTGGCATAGTGATGATTATTGCCTTCCTGTTTACAACCGTAGCTGCAAATGCTATCGCCATTGTAGGTACTAATCCGGTATCCGGAATGACACTTATGACCCTTATTATTACTTCACTGGTATTGGTTTCAGCCGGTTTATCAGGTACTGCAGGTATGGTAGCTGCACTCATTATTGGTGGGGTAGTTTGCACTGCATTATCTATGGCGGGAGGTTTTATCACTGACCTTAAAATAGGTTACTGGCTTGGCAGCTCCCCCCACAAACAGGAAACATGGAAATTCCTGGGTACTTTAGTATCGGCTGCTACGGTTGGTGGTGTGATCATGATACTCAACAAGACGTACGGATTTAGTGGTCCTGATGCACTTGCTGCTCCTCAGGCTAACGCTATGGCTGCCGTAATTGAACCGATGATGTCAGGCAAAGCAGCTCCCTGGTTGCTTTATGCAGGTGGCGCTTTACTATCGCTTATCCTTACTATGATCGGGGTGCCTGCACTCGCTTTCTCATTAGGTATGTTTATTCCGCTTGAACTTAATACCCCGTTATTGGTTGGTGGTATTATCGCATGGTTTGTTAGTACTCGTTCTAAAGACGCTGCATTAAACCAAGTACGCCATGAACGCGGTACTTTAATAGCATCAGGTTTTATTGCCGGTGGTGCATTAATGGGTGTTTTAAGCGCCGGTCTCAGATTCTTCAATATTAACTTCGTCAATAGAACCTGGTTCGCCAGCCATCCTGCTGAAATTCTTGCTTTAGGTATGTTTATGGTACTTTGCGGTTATATGATCTGGGAAATTATGAGAGCCAAAAAGGAAGAATAATATCAGGTGTTGATTACTAAACACTAAATGCTTTACGACAGGCTGTTAAACGGTCCGTTTATAAAATTTACAATTAGAAATAATTCATAAATCATGAAAGAGGAAATTAAGAATCGTTTTTTAAGGTATATCAGCATCGACACTCAGAGTGACGAGAACTCGGATACCTGCCCAAGCACAACAAAACAACTGGTATTGCTGCAGATATTGGTTGATGAGCTTCAGGCAATGGGACTTACAGACGCCAATATGGATGATAATGGATATGTAATGGCCACTTTACCGGCAAATAACGGCAAAAGTGCACCTGTAATTGGCTTTATTGCTCATGTGGATACGAGTCCGGATATGCCGGGTAATGACATTAAACCAAGATTCGTTGAGAACTATGATGGCAAGGATATCGTGCTCAATGATAAGCTGAACCTCCTGCTTTCACCCCGTGACTTCCCTGAAATGAAACAGTATGCAGGACAAACACTCATTGTAACTGATGGCACTACCCTTTTGGGCGCTGACGATAAAGGGGGTGTTACTGAAATCATGACTGCTGTTGATTATCTTACCAGGCATCCTGAAATCAAGCACGGAACTATCAAAATAGGCTTTACTCCCGATGAAGAGATTGGCCGTGGTGTTGATCATTTCAACGTGAGTAAGTT
>Ga0172377_10004577_pt1 | contig 14199 bp, 23 predicted proteins | sample Pumphouse3metaG_FD_119749 | JGI IMG/M metagenome (GOLD analysis project Ga0172377, IMG submission 119749) | Leachate microbial communities from a municipal landfill in Southern Ontario, Canada - Pumphouse #3 metaG | ecosystem: Engineered > Solid waste > Landfill > Unclassified | place: Canada... | reverse complement strand
CCTTTAGTTTCAAAAAAAATCTATATGAAGAATATTGCATAATGTATTCTGCGCTGAGAAGGGTGAGTTTGAGAAATGCTTTATAACGTCGCGTATGAGACACGGCGGAGTAACTGAAAGACTATGACTGAAACGCAAGCGACATACAAGACAAAAAACCAGCAAGAGGACAACAGCCCAAGCCGTTGTCTCCAAACGCAGGTTAGTAGCGCCCGCCTTTTGCCAATTCTGAATAAATGTGATTTTTGCGGAAAAGAATTTTTGATCAAGAATCACATGACACACCAAAGATTTTGTTCTGCCGAATGTAGGAAATTAAGGTACAAAAAAAATCAAGAACATAAATGTCTATTATGCGGTATCGTTTTAAATCGTAAAAAGGATTTTTGTACTGATTGTGCAAAAAGTATCCGCAGAATAAAAGCACTGATTATTTATTATAATAACCCAGAACGAATGAGAATGTCCACTGCTAATTGGCGGAAAAAACATCCTATTAAATTTAAGCGCATTTGGAAAAAATATCAGCCAGAATATAAAAAAAGAGAAAGAATATCGCTATCAGATAATTATATAAAAAGTCTGATATGTATTGAATCAAAATGGATAATAAAACATAAAGATATTCCACCAGAATTAATTGAGGCAAAACGTCAAAATATGATTATCAACCGTAAACTAAAGGAGTCCAACAATGGCATTTAAGAGTCTCAAAGAAGCGACAAAGTTCCATGCTAACGAGTGGGAGCAATTCTGCTCACTGGAAAAACCTGATTATCAGAGAATGTCAGAAATCAACAATGGATTTGGGAAGATAGTAAAGTCTTTCCAGGTTCAGGTTGAAGCGGCAAAGCTGAATAAGCAGAAAGCAGACTTGTCGTTTTAGTGGAAAATGCCCGGAGTTGGCGAAATCCTTCCCCGGGCACTACTAACATAGTATTATACGACAATGACCGTAAGTGATTGTAATTTATGATACAAAAATTATCTAAAAAAGAATTTGTATATACAATTTTACGATGCAAAAAGACTAAATCTAAATTAATTCGGATTAGCCCGGAAGTTTTTGACTTGATAATAGGATTTAGTAATGGCAAAAACCCGACTGCGTTTATACATCGCGCTATTGCTGAACAGCTATTTCGTGATGGCTTGCGCTTGATTGACCATGACGGGCAACGGCAATTCAGGGTTGAGGCGGCAAAGCCGTATGTTTCTAAGCGCTGTAAAAATTGCTGGTATGAAAAAAACTGGTAGGAGAATTATGATTTACATTCGCCTATTATTGATATTCATTATTGAGGGCATCTGTCTGCACTTCGCTAAAATTTTCGATAATGTCAGGCTTATGTATGACATGCAATTCGGTGACTTCGACCCTTATTTGATATTTGCCGGATTGATAATTGTATGGCTTGGATTGTTTTTGGGTTGGGTTAATGATATGATTGAAAAATATAATGAAAGGAAAATAACATGAAAGCAAAAATAAGTAGGCAAACACTAAAGAGATTATTGGATGTAGCAAAACCAATCTTTTCTGTAAATGATATACAACAGGTTACTAATAGTGTCATGTTGTATATTAAAGGAAATTCATTAAAGATTAGTGTATTCAATAATGAGATATTGTTTGAATCCGAATTTCCAATAGAAACCATAGACCTAACGGAAGATTATACCGTAGTATTGGATGCAAGGATTCTGATAAATATCCTATCTACAAATGATGTAGAGTATTTGATGTTGTCTACAGAGTCTCCGGCAACGGAAGTATTTGAAGGTAACGGTATGTTGGAAGTAAGGGGGGACTCATTATACTCCCTACCAGTAAGAAGTGCTTTATCATATCCCCAACTCCCTAATCTATCAAAAGTAGTCTATAAAGACTTTAACGCAAAAGAATTTATAGATACTCTTAGTTTATGTACCAAGTTTACTGATAAGGAAGCAATAGGATATGAGAGAGGTATCTGCTTTACTGGGAAGAAAGCATTAGTAACAGACCATAGAAGGGGGTTGGCATTAAAGAAAGACTTGGATACGGAATTAATTACCCTAACTCCCAATATAGCAAAACCTTTATCTGAATTTGAGAATGTTCAAATAGGTAAATCTGATAATCCTAAGATGCTTACATTTAAAGGTATCATAGGAGTCTTTGAATCATACTTAGGGGTATTTCCTATTATGGATGAATTTCCATCTGAAAAAGTACTATCCGTTATACATGATTGGGTATCTAAGCCCTCCTACAGTATAGAAGTATCTAAAGAAATACTATCTAGGGTACTACGAAGATTTAGAGGATTCATATTGGATAATATAGGTAGAATAGAAATTAGTATTGACCAGAATCTAATGACTTTATCTTATAAGTACAATCAATATGAGAGTATAGATACTATAGAATGTGTGTGTTCTGAGAACTCTACCAACTTCGGCATATCTATGCGGGATTTGGAAGATTTGATTGGTATTGTGGGGGATAAATTAGAGTTCAGGGTGTCTAAGGGTAAGCCGGTACTATATTATAATAATGGAGAATTATTCTACTTTAGTGGGATTTACTTAGATGAATAATATAAAGGAATGGAGATAAATGAAGTTAAAATATTTTAATGAGAGAAGAACCGAGAATGGCTATGGAATAAGAGGAATTGTGCTTGAGGACAATGTTTTTTCAATTACAAAAGATGGTGATAAAATTGTAATAAGAGAAGAATGTGATGGGTATTATCATGAAGAATTTACAAAAGAACAAGCAATAGAAATATTTAAAGAAGCAATCGCTTGGATTGAGAGTGGGACATAAGGAGATTAAAATGAAGGGACAACCATCAACAACTATCCCTAAGTTAGATGAGTATAACTTAGATAAGATAGAAAAAAATTTGGTATCAACTCTTATGACTACTTATCCTAATGCTCCTATAAGAGAGATAGCGGACGTTATGGGGGTGTCCGAAAGAACGGTTTACAGAATTTTGAAAAGAACGGGATTTAAAAGAGATTCCGACAAAGTGTTTTGTCTTAATTGTGGGAGTGATGTTACATCTTTACCTAATTTCTATAGGGAGCATCTTTACGGAGAATCGGGAGAAAGGTTACACGCAAAAGGTAAATTCTTTTGTACTAACTGTAACTCAAATATTACCAGAATAAAGATGAAACAGCTTTTTAGAATAATAGAAAAGGAATTAAAAGTCAGTAGAGAAGATTTGGGGGTGCCTAATGACTAATATATGGTTTACAGCAGATACCCACTTTGGGCATCATAACATTATTAGGTTTACTAATCGCCCATTTCTAAGTACAAGAGAAATGGATGAAACCCTAATAGATAATTGGAATAAAGTTGTGGGAGTCAAAGACTTAGTATATCATTTAGGGGACTTCTCTTGGGGCAATAGTAGGGTATATAGAGAGCAACTAAATGGTAGAATAGTTATGATTTATGGCTCACATGATAAGGAGTGTAGAAAAAACCCACAGTGGTTTGAAGAACTATCCCCATTAATGACTATTAGAATAGACAATCAGTTTATTGTACTGTGCCACTATGCCATGAGGGTATGGGACCATTCCCATTATGGGGCTTGGATGTTATATGGACATTCTCATGGAAGGCTACCCTCTTATGGTAAGAGCTATGATGTGGGAGTGGATAATAACAATTATTACCCCATATCTTATGAACAAGTACAGAATATTATGAAACTCAAAGAAGAAAACAAGGATTTAGTGAAAAAATAATGGCAAGACTAAATGAAATAGAATTTTATTACAGAGTTAATCATGCTGATTTAGAATTTCTTAAAAGCATAGCACAAAGTATAGAAGGATTATGTTTGGTTGCAACCAATCCAGAATTAACTAGGATTGATTTAATTAGCACTATTGGTGCTCTATACTACAAAGACCCAACAAAGTGTCTGGTAAACAGCTTTTTACCATCTAATCATGTAGATAGGTTTGGCTTCAATGTACACTATAGTTGCCCTTTTTCTGAATACTCGGAGTATAAACTACCCTATTCTATAATGGCAGATACATTTGGATATAATAATGTGTTTACTCGTGATGATGCAAGAAGTAGAATCAAAGAGGTGTCAGATAAACTAAATATATATTTAGATGCAAAGTATTTAGTATATAGAATCTTTCAAAACTTTGTTACTAAACTAAAACCTATAGGTAGATTTGGGGAGAGTTTAGATAGACGAAATAAAGTAGTATTGTATGAGGTAGAAAGGTGGGAAGAAGGTAAACCTATTTTTAAATAGGAAATACAAATAAATATCTCCGGTGAGGGTAAGACTATTTAACCCTTACATAGAAGCAAAAACACTTAGCCCGTGTGAAATAGGTGCGTCTTCCGTTGCGAATGACCCTCATCGGAGATTAAATTTCAAAGAATAAATGAGAATAAAGTAAGATTATTTTAAATAAGTCTTGACTTTTAATAGAAAATTTAGTAAATTATCATTATGAGATTACTTAATCAATTATTAGTAGAACATAGCAAAGATTTTGATTTGTTTGATAGAGCTATTGCTCTTGCTTATATGGGCTCCATTTCTCATGGAACATATCAAGCAAACTCTATTGATGACAAGGATGTAATGGGAATTGTTGTACCCAATAGAGAATACTATTTAGGACTAAATACATTTGGAAGTAGAGATACTTTAGTACTTACCAAGCAGTATTGGGATGTAACTATTTATGAATTGAGAAAGTTTGTCAGATTATTAATTAAAAATAATCCAAATGTATTATCATTATTATATTTAGAAGATAGTATGTTTCTAAGGAAGATCCCCCAGTTTCAAAGACTAATAGATAATAGAGATTTATTTCTATCTAAACAATCTTACTACTCCTTTTGCGGATATGCTAAATCTCAATTAGATAGAATCCATAAGTTTGACTACTATGGATATATGGGAGAGAAAAGAAAAGCATTGGTAGATAAGTTTGGATTTGATTGTTATACCGATGATACAGAATTTCTAACCGACAAAGGATGGAAATTATACGATAACATTTTACCAGAAACGAAACTAGCTACTATTTTTTTAAATAGAACTCAGTTGCCCATGCTTCATAGACATAAATTTGGAGTAGAATATCAACAATTTACGGAAAGATTTAATAGTCTATTTACTGGAAATATTTATAGAATATTCGGAGATTATGTTGAAACTACTGTAACACCAAATCATAGACTATTATATGAAAAGATGGGAAGAAATACTGGGAAAAAATATAATTGGTGTTTGGGGGAGGCCTCAAAGCTTCCCGATTGTTTTAGTATATTATTAGCACCCTCATCAAAAACAACACTTTATCAACATCCAGATTTTATAAAAAGATTGCCAATTCCCCTAACAACATATATGTCGTTAATGGGTTGGTTTTTATCTGATGGAACATTCCAATTTCGTAATAAAAAGCCACATAGCTTAGTAATCTCTCAATCAAAAGGGGGGAGGCTGTGCCGAGAGATGTCAAGATTTCAAAATAAATACGGAGTTGTCTGTAAGAGTTCTATCTATAAATATTCTCGTAAAAGAGGATCCCCCTCTTTTTTAAAAAATAGGAAGGAAGAGTGGCAGTTATCTATAAGGAATAAGGAAATTATTAATCAACTATATATGGATTGTGGACATAGTAAGGAGAAAAGAATTCCCAGATGGGTGTTTCTCTCTACTAAGAGAATGATGTCTTATCTGTTTAAAGGTCTTATTTATGGGGGCGGAACTATAGTATCCGCTGAACAAAAAAAGTTTATTTTTCATAATTCCTCAAAATTGTTATGCGATGATGTTCAAGAATTAGTTTTTATGTGTGGGTGGGTGAGCTCTTTAAATGGGCCCTATGAAACAAATTCTTCAAAATATTCTAACGCAATGTATCAATTATTTATAAATTGCTCTATTTCTAAAGTCCATACTATTATTAAAAATAAATCTGTAAAAAAAATTCCTGTGGAAAATCAAAGAATTGTTTGTTTTTCGGTTCCCAATGGGATTCTTATAACAAGAAAAAATGGAAAAATTTCTATACATGGAAACTGCAAGGCGTGTTCTCACTTAATTAGACTTCTAAAGACGGGCATAGATATTCTTGAAAAGGGTACTATTGAGGTAAAAAGAAAAGATAATTCGCATCTTATTGCAATAAAAAGAGGAGAAGTATCATTAGAAAAAATTAAAGAGGAGGCTAATAATTTATTTAAAACTATAAACATTTCTTTTCAACATTGTAAGTTGAGAGAGTACCCGGATACAGATAAAATTAATAAACTTTTAGTCGATATTGTTGGAGAATTAATATGATTTTGAATTATGCTACTTGTTTAAAGTGTGGTGAGCATATCTATTCAAGAGAATTTGATGTAGCAGTAACTTGTTCGTGTGGAAATGTTATTGCAAGAGATGGTCAACGTCTAAGTAGGTTTGACTTTAAAGATATATCTCACTATAGTTCTGGTAGGGTATTAATCTTTAAAACCCCGGCTGAGTTATTAAAATTATTCCCTAAAGGGATAATAAACTTTGAAAAATTAGGAGTTTATTTTAAAGTATAGGAGTCATTAATGAAAGTTTGCGCTATTAAATGTTTTAATTGTGGTGATATTATTTTTAGTAGGGCACATCATGATTACAGGGAATGCTCTTGTAGAAAGATTGCTATTGATGGGGGTAGATTATATACAAGAATTATCGGCAATATAGAAGACTTTAAGATTTTGTCCTTAGATATAAAGGAAACTAATAAAGAACTATATGATGATTGGGATAAGAATATAAATAAATTTGGACTAATTAAGGAATAATTTGAATAAGGATTGCAACTTATGTTCTCTTAGAAAGCACTCTAATCAACCAGTATTTGGTAGAGGAAATAAGAGGGCAAAGATTCTCATTGTGGGGGAGGCTCCCGGAGAGCAGGAAAGTATTGCTGGAATACCTTTTGTAGGCAAAGCGGGACAACTTCTTGATGAAATTCTACATAAAGCAGATATTCAAGAATCGGATATTTATGTATTTAATGTCGTATGCTGCCGACCTCCTCAGAATGACATTAAACACAAGGATGCCTTAGAGGCAATAAAGATATGCCCAAAAGCACATTTATTACCCCTAATTTCAGCAATAAGACCAGAAGTAATTCTTGCTTTAGGGAATACTCCCCACAAGTTCTTCTTTGGAAGCGAGGGAATAGTAAAGAAACGGGGAACAGTAAAGACTTGGAATGGTATAAAGATTGTCCCCTCTTTACACCCCTCCTTCCTTAGAAGAGGTAATATGCAATATTTATCTGATGTTATCTCTGACTTTAAATTAGCAAAATCTTTAATAAATATTAAATCTACTACACAAAAGATATTACTTAAAACAGAGGAAGAAGTATCTAATCTATGTAACAAGTTAAGAGAGTCTAAAAGAATAAGTTGTGATGTGGAAACTTCTGGATTGAATGTTTATGCCGGAGATGAGATAATAGGTATAGGATTCTCTTATAATAGGGATTCTGGTTATTATATTCAAATAAGGGATAAATCTGTATTAGGAGATAATCTTGAAATTTGTGTATCAGATAAAATATTAAGTGATATAAAAGGAGTGTTAGAAGATGAGAAAGTAGGTAAGACCTTTCATAAAGCCATGTTCGATGTAGAGTTCTTAAAACAGGACTTGGGTATAATAGTAAGGTCTGTTAGAGCCGATTCATTAGTATTAGCCCATATATTAGACGAAAATACTCCTAATGATTTAGAGTATCTGACTAACTCCAATTACCCGGATTTAGTGGGGTACAAAGATGAATCGAATCTTCTTATGGGTAGGGGTAGGATAAAAAGATTTGATAAATTACCAATAGAAGTTATAAAGAATAGATGTTGTAATGACACCATAGCAACATTCAGACTTACGGAGGACTTTACAAAAACACTAAGAAAAGACCCCCAACTATTTGAATATTATAAACGATTTCATTTAGAGGTGCAACCTGTATTGATGAAAATACAGGAAAGGGGATTTAAAATAGACTTAGAGTATGCGGAAGAATGTAGACTAAAATATGAGAGGGCATTAAGCATCTTATCTGGTAAGATATATAAAATTGTAGGCAGAGAGTTTAATATAAATTCGGGGCCGGAGTTAGTATCGGTATTTGAGCAATTTAACTTCCCTATATTAAAAACTACAGAAAAGTCGGGTACTCCGAGTACGGATATTGGAGCACTTTCTCTACTGAAGGATGCAACCCATCATCCTATATTGGACTTATTATTAGCATACTCAGCAGTAGAAAAGGTCTACTCTACCTATATCTTAGGACTGCCTAAAGTAGCAATAGGAGGAATAGTACATGGTAGACTACACACTACTACTACAGTAACAGATAGATTAAGTGCTACCGAGCCCAATCAGCAGAATATAGTAAACAATAAGCACATCAAAAAGATGATTTGTGCAAGAGAAGGATTTACATTCGTTTATGCGGACTATTGTTTAGATGGTGACACTGAGATTAATTTGTTATCCGGAGCAGACACCCTCAAAAATATTGAGAGGAGGATAAGTGAAGGAGAGGAAATCTATACTTTATGTTTTAATTTAGAAAAAAGAAGGACAGGGGTTGAGAGGATAGAGCGGGCTTGGTTGTCTACCAAAAATGCTCCGGTATTTGAGATTATGATGGATAATGGGGAGAGTTTTAAGGGAACTAAGGAGCATCAAATCTTAATGAGGGACGGTACTTATAAAAAAATAGAGGATTTGCATATTGGGGATTCCTTATTACCCTCCCATAGGGTAGACTACAATACCACCTATGGTAAAAAATATACAAATGTTTCTTCGATAAGTAGACTCAATAGAGTATTAAACATACCATTACACAGAATAGTAGTAGAAGATGTTTTAGGAATAGATAGAAAAGGAAAGGTAATACATCATATAGATAGAGACGGTACTAATAATAATTTGAGTAATTTGGAAGTTTTAACTCCTAATCAACATGAGGCTATACACGGAAAAGAACACACCCTTTCCGATAAAGTACGAGAGAATTTTAGTAATCCTAAATATAGAAAGAAGTTGAGTACCGCAATAAAAAAGAGTTGGGGAGAATGTTCCGACGAAAATAGACAATTTAGAATATCTCAAATGATAAAAGCGGTTAGAGAATCCGGTTGTAATGTTGGGGCCAACAACGGGATGTTCGGAAAGCATCATTCCCCAGAGTCTATTTTAAAAATAAAAAATAGAAGAACCCTAATGAGTAAGGAGATTACCTGTGTAATTTGTGGAAAGAGCCGGGTTGTAGCGGGTAAGGAGTATAATAAATTAAAATACAATGTTTGTGGTAGAAATTGTTCAAATATCCTGCGAGGTATGAGGGATACTAATAGGGTTTCAGAAGATTTTGGGAAAATAACCGATAAGGTTACGGACAGAATAGACAATAATCATAAAGTAGTAGGAATACGCTTTTACGGATATAAAGATGTGTATAATATGACAGTAAGCAACTGCCATAATTACGCCCTAAAGTGTGGTATTTTTGCAAAGAATTGTCAGGCCGAAATCAGAGGATTTGCTTTTCTATCCGGTGAAGAGGCTTTAATGAAAGCCTGTACTACTGCTGATATATATATTACTATGGCAAAAGTAATGTTCAAGAAGGATAACATAACTAAGGAATCTCCTGAAAGACAATTTACTAAGGGTATGGTATTGGGTATTCTGTATGGTATGGGGGAGGAGTCATTATCAGGACATCTTAAAACATCCAAAGTAGAGGCTTCTAAGATACATACTATGTTCTTTAGAACCTTTCCTAAAGTAAAGAACTTTGTTGACTCTACAATAGAGTTTGTACATAAGAACGGGTATGTTAGAAACGTATTTGGAGGTATGAGGAGATTTCCTAAGATAAATAATGATACTGAATATAACATAGCAGAATATGAAAGACAGGCAGTAAACTATATTATTCAGAGCTCTACAGCAAACTTTGTTAAAAGGGCTTTGATAAAAGTAAATAAGGAGTTTGATACTTTTAATGGAGGTATAGTTATTACAGTACATGATTCTATACTATGTGAGGTTGCAGATAGTCAACTTGAAAGATTTGCTCCTATATTTGTAAACAGATTATTGGAACCTGAGGGGGCGTTCTCCCCGCCTATGAAAGTTGATTTAAAAATAGGTAAGAGTTGGTGGGATTTAAAGAAATACACAATATAATTCATACTCAAAGTAATTCAATGGTAGAATACTGGTCTTCCAAATCAGGTATATGGGTCCGATTCCCGTCTTTGGGTCTGTGGTCGTGGTGAAAATGGTTAGACACGCATGATTGTGGCTCATGTAATTGTGGATTCGAGTTCCACCGACCACCAACGCCGATGTAGCTTAATTGGTAGAGCAATACATTTGTAATGTAATGATTGTGGGTTCGATTCCTACCATCGGCTCAAGGAGTATATATGTCCTTTAAAAAACAATATACAAGAAAACGACCATCCCATCCAGATGAGTGTCACACAAAGAGCAAAAGATTCTTTAAACGTAAAGGTAGAAAACGTCTAAGAAGATTCTTAAAGAAGATTGGTAACAATGATAATTGACTATATTAAGTGCCCACTATATAAATACACATTTAAAGTAAGACCTATAAGAGAATGGGTAGAATATGAATGTGAAGGTAAAGTATTAAATCTATTTGCGGGTATAACTAAGCTGAATGTTAATGAAATCAGAAATGATTTAAACCCGGAAATGCCCACAGACTACCACATGGATGCGTTAGACTTTATCAACTATTGGCTTGAATCTAATCCTACTACTAAGTTCAATACTATTATCTTAGACCCACCCTATGCAGTAAGAAAATCTATGGAGAAGTACAAAGGAGTTATAGCCTCTCCATTTAGACAACTAAAAGACTTGATACCTTCTGTGTTATCTAATAGAGGTAAAGTCATAACATTTGGTTATCAGTCTGTATCTATGGGAAGCAAGAGAGGATTTGAGTTAGAGAAGATTGCTCTCTTTCATCATGGCGGTGCTATACACGACACTATAGCATGTATTGAAAGAAATTTTGCAATCATTTAAAGATTTCTCTTGACTTTTATCTAAAAATTCATTATATTATACACATGTTTGAAAGGCTAATTAATGCGATTTGCAGAGTTTATCAAAGAACTAACACTATTAGGATTACCTCCAGCACGAATACTCGACTACTCACGATCTAATTACAAAAAAGAATTTCCCAATCATATCTCTATTTTTAACGCACTTATAAAGTGTCGGGTCAAATCAGATACTTATGAATGGTGTGGTGACTTAGACTTAACTATAGATTTACCCTCTTTAGAGAGCTTCTATAAAAAACATAAGATTGCTTTAACTATTTGTCTTGAGAATAATACGGAAGTCTATCGTATACCTAAAAGAGTGTTGGGACATTATTTAAAGAATAGGGTGGAATATAAAAACGGTACTATATACTTAAAGGAAGATTCATGAAGGTAGGAATGACTAAGAAAGAAATATCTAATGAAGAGCAATTAGATATTATTACATTTGGTAAGTATAATGGATCTAGGATTTCAGACCTACCTATGGACTATATTCTCTTTGTTATTAGAAAGTGTGATAGAATCAGTTCTACATTAAGAGATAGATTGTATGAAGAATTAGATAAACGTAAGGAGGAACTACCCTGTTATCTTAAACTATATGACCCCATCAGTAGTTCTTGTGGTAGCTGTCCTTTTATGGAGGAGTGTGCAGATGTGTGTTATTATGGAGAAAGAGTATGAATAAGAAAAACTTAGTTACAACTAAATGGAAGATTCCTTTAGATTCACCAAATAAGAATAATCATGTTTATAGTAAGGAATCTTTTAAAGGAATTTCAAAAAAGCTAAAGGGAGTTAAGATATTTGATAAATCTAGAGATTCTTCTCGTATGGGGTATCCTCTAAAAGATATGAGGTCTTTATGACTGACGAACAATTAAAAGAAGCTAATGAATTAAACAAAACTATTGAAAGATATAGTGAGTTATTGGGTAGAATACAAAGAGCTAAAGAACACGTTGCTCATGAATCAAAGCAACATTCTCCATTTTGTGTCATAGTTCTAGGTCATTGGGTTGATATTACTACAAAAGCATCCGTCTCTGCTTTGCTTAAATTTCTTAATAAAGTAGAAAAAGACACTATAGCACAAAGAGACTTATCAATAAAAGAATTGGAGAAGATATAATGTTTGAAAACACTCAAAATTTAGAAGATACCTATATCTTTGATTTAAAAATAGGAGATAGAACCTATAAAGTAGATACTCAGTGGTTACTAAATCTCAAAACTGGTCTTACAGATAGGTTAAGCGATTTAGAACTTGAAGACTCCTTACAAAGGGTTGCTGGGTATCTACATACATTTTCTTCTGCTTATGAGTGTGTTAATAGAGAGCGGAGTAGGGAAGAATTGGAATATGAAATATGGTATGAAAAGTTATTCTCAATAACAGAAGAAACAATCATCAAAGAGTACCAAAATGAAATCAATGCGGGATTGAGAAGTAAGTCCAACTCTACTCCGACCAAAGGAAACGTACATACAAGATTAGTGGTAGAGTATGAAGGGGACTATAGGGAAAGAACATCTAAACTAAATGAATTAAAAGAAGATGCAGAGTACCTCTTTAGAGAACTAAAACTTATTGAATCAAGAGGAACTCACTTACAAACATTAATTAAATCACGACAAGCAGTTAGGAGTGTAGAAGCATAATGCAGATTAATACTAAGTACGAGATTGGTGAAAAGGTTTGGTCGGCAAATGTCTTTGATAAAGATTTTGTATTCTATGGTACTATAGTAGAATTTGAGACTTATGGTTCATTTACTACGGAAGAATCATGTAGAATCTTGTATATAATCAACATAGAACAAATGTTTGATGGAAGGACTGGGGAAGAGATTACAGACCCGTATACAAAGAGGAAGTATTTGCAATTCTCTATATTTGAGAAGTATATATACCCAAATGTGGAGGGGGCTATGAAGGCATTAAATGAAGTAAGGAATTAGATGAAAGACTTTTATTTAAACTTGGGGCTAACTATACCATTTCAGGCATACTCTACTATCAGAGTCGATGTTGGAATAACGGAAACTAAATTAGAGAATGAGTCTGATGAAGAATTATTCAATAGAACCACTAAGAAAGTAAAGGAACTATTTGAGGCTGAATTGTCCCTACAATATGGTAGGATTCTTAAAATTAAGGATAAAATAGGACTATCACAATACTTAGAATCTCTTACTAAAGACTTATCTAATGTAGATAATCCCTATGTTAAAGCATTTTTAGAAGAAGTCAAAAAGGAAAGAGCTAAGGAAAACTAATATGGAACAGGTAGATTTAATTAAAGTGGTGGAAGATATTTCTTCTTGGAATAAGGAAGAGATGGATTTAAAAGAAATTGAAATAACTATTAGTAATAATTTTGTTGTAGAAAATCACTTTAGTTTGCCTCAAAGTTGGGTTAGAGTCTACGTTTATTGGGAAAGTAAAATTTATAGATGCATAGATAGTAAAAAATTTGTACTTCTTAAATATAATAGGCGGCTTAAGGGGAGTACTATTAGTAAGTGGGCAACACTTGAGTTTGAGGAGTTTGTAAAGAATGGGCTACTAAAAGCACATGAACATCTACTACCAATGTTAGAGAAAGTTGAGAGGAAAAATGAACGATAATATACCAATTTGTCCTTTTTGTAAAAGACCCACTAAAAGGGCCCTTAGTGTAGTTACTCTTATAGACGAGAATGGGGGTGACATACTAAGAAAGTGCGATAGTTCGGCAGATACATTATCTTCTTATCATCCCCTATATACTTGTTTAGAATGTGGTAGAGGATTTATTGAGAATGGAGGGGATAGTAAAAAGAATCAAGACTTTCTTGATTTAGAAATTCTTGAAGGAAGGGTTGCAAGTTTGGAAAAGCATATTGCACATTGGGGAAATCTAATTGCTCAAGAGTATCTTAAATTACAAAATATGTTAAAAGAAAATAAAAAAGGAGAAAAACAATGAAACAACCCGGTGCTACAAAAGATGATGTAGCAAAAGAAGAGAGCAGAGCTACTGCTAT
>Ga0172377_10004575_pt1 | contig 14202 bp, 21 predicted proteins | sample Pumphouse3metaG_FD_119749 | JGI IMG/M metagenome (GOLD analysis project Ga0172377, IMG submission 119749) | Leachate microbial communities from a municipal landfill in Southern Ontario, Canada - Pumphouse #3 metaG | ecosystem: Engineered > Solid waste > Landfill > Unclassified | place: Canada... | reverse complement strand
TGAATTTTATCCCATTCTTTTTTTTGTTCAAACTGTATATCTTTAGCACAATTTTCACAATACATAGGTATCTTTGTTTTGCTCTTAATCTTAATCAACTTGCCACAGTTGGTACAATGAGTTATATATCCTACATAATAAGTAAAATCACACCGAGTCCACAAACCCTTATAGAATGGGCGATTGAGGGAAATAGGCTCTTAGGACATTTCTTTGGCGAAAAATTTATCAAAATCCTTTTCGTTCTTAATTATTGGAATTTCCCAATCTCCAACCAATGGGTCAAATTTCTTTAAATAGATTCTGCAATCATCACAACTTGAGCAAGCATATTCTCTAAAATTTACTCCATATTTTTGTTTAAAATGATTTTCTACATTTTCTGTTATTTTATTATTTTTTCTATTGAAGCTTTCTACACCATTCATGATATATTTATAGTTTCCCTATAAATACCCCACTCTCTATTAGCCCACTTAAGGATAAGTCCGCAAACCCTTGATTTTACTAGGTTTTTACTTGTTAAATTTTTAACACGTACACAATTTTAGCCATTTTTGAAACATTTTAACAATAATTTAGAATTAATTTTATATAAAGTTTGTAATAGTATTGCTTTATTATTATCTGTTTTAGATACTCAACCATTACAGTTTTTCTGCCCTATCATATGCCCCAATAACTCAAAGTCCGCAAACACGCATGGATAGGGCGTTTCAAGAGTTTTGATTTTTCTTGTTGAACATTTTAAGCGTTTTTTGAGAATATTTTTAACAAATTTTGTGGGTTTATTAAAAAACATTGCTTATCAGTTATCTCAATATAGTTCCCTTAAAGATGATTCTTCCAAATGCAAAAGTAACATGTTTGCAAAGGTTATATATAAATAAAAAAGACCATTGAGATTTAACTCTCTTTGGTCTTTTTTAATTTAATTACGCTACAAGCCTTATTTAGACCCTTTAATGCTCTACCCTAACCAAGTACCCATAAATGATGCTGAAATGTCCAAATAAGCCTTGTACGCTGTTTAATGGGTATTCTAATGTAATTTGATGGTCTGTTTGTTGAATTGTTCCAAAATATTAAATTCGTCCATATCCTTTTGAATATCACAAGTAAGTATGTTCAGATAGTTCTGAGTGACTTCAAGAGAACTATGTCCTAATATCTTTTGTAAAGTGACAACAGAACCACCCATTAGAATAAACTTCTTAGCAAATGTATGTCTAAATCGGTGCATACCAGTTGTTGTTACACCTCTTGACCTATTGAAATCAGCTAAAGAGCGATAAACAGTAGCCTTGCAAAGCTGTTGTCCAAAAGCATTACAGAAAAGATAATCATTAGTAGTTTCAGCTTGCCTATATTTAAGATATTCTTTAAGAATCACCACAATATTTCTATTAAGTGGGATTATTAAGGGTTTACGGTTCTTTGTGATGTTCACATAGACTACATTGTTCTCTAAGTCTATATCCTTAATTCTTATCTCTATAAGGCTATGTTGCCTTACCCCTGTTGAAAGTAAGAAGTTCACAATGACCCAACATTTGTACTCTTGAAATGAACACTGTTTAAGATTAGGTCTTTTTAACAGTTTGGCTAATTCTTCATCTGTATACACTTCAATCGGCTTATGGTCTGCTTTAATATTTCTCACTTTGAAATGGGGCAAATATCCCTGTTCTTGAAAGAAGTACAACAGAACTTTTAAATCTCTTGAATAAGTCTGCAAAGTAATATCATTCACATGATTGTGTTCTTTTAGAAATATCACATAATCATCAAATGTTTGTGCGCTCATATCCTTAACTAATGACTCTCTTGGCATGAACTTATAGAGTTGATTAGAACTTTCTACATAATGGTGTATTGTCGCTTGCCTTAAATTTCTAGCCTTGCAATTTTCAATGTACTCATTGAATCCCTGTTCAAATGTCACATCATTTGTTACTTTCATCTGTAATTTTTTCATCTGCATCACCCTCTTTTCAATCAAAAAAAAACGAACCACAATCCCAACAGTTTTGTTGAAATAATGTGGTTCGCTTTTTTCTTAATGATTTTTGTAAAAGTGGCTCAAATGCTGATGTTTACTACTGTAAAGTCGGAGTGGCGTGGCTCGAACACGTGACCCCCACGTCCCTAACGTGTTAGTATTAAATCAGCTTGTAAACCTTGTAAATAGGTTTGCTAACCACAATCATTTGAAATAAGTGAATCACATTACTTCAAACACATGATAAATCATTGAGAACAAAAGAGCCACCCCTACTTAAAGGAATGGCTCTTAATCTATATTATTTACATATATCCATTTAATTTAATTTCATAAGTTGTTGATTTCCCACTTGTTGCATCTGCTATTGTATAAATCAGATTTGCACCGCTATACATTTTATTATTTGCAACCTTAAATGTTCCATTGGTGTTATCAATCGTACTTGTGTAATACGAACTAGGAATACCATTGGCATTAAGTGTTATAGTCCATGATGGATTAGAACCACAGGTACAAGTAAATGTCATTTCATCATATTGAGTTAATCCATAATATGTAGAATTATTGTAAGCTGGTGTAATCGTTATATTTTCCACAACAACAGGTTCGGTTATTACTACAGTTACCTTATCTGTTGTGCAAGTATCTTGTTCATTTACCTTATATGAGCCTGTAATGGTTGTAGAGCCGACTGCAAGACCTGTAATTGTATTTGTGCTTGAATCAATGAAACAAATAGAACCATCTGCAACAGTATAAGTTATTGTAGGTGTTGTTTCCATTGTGGTATTATTTTCTTTCACACTTACAGTTAATGCCACAGTTTTAGAAGTATCACAGGTAACAGATGATTCAGCAATTAGAACCTCGTAGGAATTAGGCTTATCTTCATAACTCCATCTGTCGGCAATACCATTTGTTGTATCATCATTTGTATTAGTTACATCACGTTCGCAATAAAGGTACACAAGACCATTATTATAATTTATATCATCAACTTTCCATGCCAGTTCAAAGAATCCACTAAAGAACCTCTTATTGATTGTGATTCTCTTTGTGGCTTCATTCAAAGGTAAGATAAATTCACCCTTGGAACTAATTGTAATAACATTCGCTTTAACTAATTGGGATGAGTTTATATCTTTCGCATACAAAGGATATTCCACTAAATCATTAGCACCATACATAATTTTAACTATCTGATTGCATTTGATACAGGAATACTTCTTATAAGTTTCATTCTCTGTTGTCTGCTCTTTAAGAATAAGATAGGTTTCATTATTTAAGATAAATGTTGCACCCTGTTCAATAGCTGATTCAGATAAAGCATACATTGTAATATATGGGTCTGTTTCCCCTTTATCATTTCTTCTAAAGAATACCTTTTGTGTAGAACCATTTATTGTAATATCTTTTCCCTCCCGATTGAGAGATTCTAGGAAAATACTTTCTAATGTATTCATAAGCCACCACCTTAATTATGATAGAGATAAGTTATTTGTGAACTTACAGGCTCATAAGATGGCATACAGGCAATTTTCTTTTCAATAGTTGCCACCCTATCATTAAGATATTTATAGGCTTGCGTTCTTGTTGTAAATTCTGTTTGTACTTTCATAAGATTATCAATGTTATTCATAAGGGTATTAAGAATATCAATCACAGTATTCAATAGTGCAAGTTGATTAGTTGATTTATCATAGGTATCTGTTGCGGTCAATCCTTGTTCTTCTAGGAAAACTGCGTATTCTGTATCTGTATAATATGCTTGATTGCTTAATTCAAGCTTCAATCGTTCAATATTTGTCATGTTATTTCCTTTCTAATTAAAAATTCTTTAAATTGTAAGCCATTTTAAGGCTCTATTTATATAAAGGTAAGCAATTTACCCTTGAATATGTTTAAGTGGCTATATAAGTGTTCAGATTAATTGTAGAGTATTAGATTTAATGAAATGATGGGGTAATTAGTAATGAGGTCATTGTTAAAATTTATCTGTGGGTAAAAAATGGGTTTGCTATAGCGACCTCATACAAATAGGGGTTGCATAATATACATTTATCATTCATTTTTTGCACAATTTTATACATTTTCTCCATAAAAATAACACCCATTTCTAGGTGTTATCTCCTAACATATTCAGATATTTGTATATTGTTGTTCTACTCATATCACATAGCCTACTCATTTCAGTAACATTCATTTCACCTTGCTTATACTTAGGATAATATTTCATGAACACACTTGGTATATTCTCACTCGTTACCTTTGGTCTACCTAACACACTTCCCTTATCCCTTGCATTAGCCATACCACTTTTAATTAATTCTCCATGATTTATGTACGAGCCATCCTTATATCCATGTAATAATCTATGACATTTTCCACACATACAAGCTATGTTTTTATTAGTATCACTTCCACCTAATGAAATTGGCATTATATGATGATATTCTAAATCGTCTGTACTATTACAATTACAACAGGATAAACCAATCTCAATTTTATCTTGTTTTGTTAATACTCTTCTCATTTATTCCTTTCGTTTTATTGCATAAAAATAGCACCCACACTAGGCAGATGCTACCTTATTACATCAGATTCAAGTTGTTCTGTATTGCCTGTTCTATCTCTTTACTTCCAATGCCTATATATTTCTGTGTTATTACAACAGAACTATGTTGTAATAGTTGCTGAACCAACACCACATTATAATTATTATTGATATAAATGTTGGTAGCAAAGAACTTTCTAAAGCTATGTGTACTAATTCCCTCATATCCTAACCAATCACACACTATCTTTAATTGCTTCTGTATTGCTCTTTCAGATAAATCAAAGATTATATCATTACTCTTAATATCGTTATCTATACAATACTGTTGAATATATGAATATAATTCAAGTGGTACAGTAAATGTACGTTTCTTATTGGTCTTTTGCTCTACTATATCAAGTCTGAACCTATCACCATCCTTTACAATGTCTGATAGTCTTAACTTGATAATATCAGAGATTCTAACACCCAAGTTAGCTTCTAATACCAATGCAGTAGCAATCCTGTTATTAGGTCTGCATCCTGTAAAGCCTTGTTTCATAGTATCTATTATATCCTTATACTGTTCCTTGCTTAATGCTATGGTTTTCTTATTTGCCATTGTAAACACTTCCTTTCTGATTTCCTCTATCATATCATAAAAGTTCGTATTTTGCAATGTAAATAGTTCGTATAATTATATATAGTTTGCATTTACCCTTATAAACTCTATGTTTTACTGTTCGTATTTTATATGTTATACGAACTATTCACACAAACATTATCTTTTCGTGCTTATAATTTTCCAATCAACAATAGGTATCTATCATTCTTAATACTCTACAGAACTCTAGTAAACCTATACAGGCACTTTATTATATGTAATGGTAAATTGTGCCACATTAAAATTAGAATGGCTTAAATCCTTTCAAATAATAAAAGATTCTTTATTCTACAATTAAAATAAAGCCACCTTAATATTAAATTGGTAAACTTGTACCTAACTAATAATAAGATGGCTATATAAGGCTCACAGAGTGTTCAGAGTAATTATTATTCCATGATAATAGAAGTAATTGCTGAACGCATAATTGCAATCGTTTTATCATCACATTGGAATGAATAATATAATGGTGCTTTTATTCCACCTCTGCCACTATTCCATGATTCATTATCGTTTAGGAAATCTCTAAATTTAATGGATTCTTCTACATTCATTTCTCTTGTGATTGTTTCATTTGGTAGATAGTTTATTGTTAGTTTCATTCTGTATATTCCTTTCATATTTATTCATATTTCCTAGTGTGTAGGTGGAATATGAATAATGCGTGTGTTATAATTTACTGGGTAATCGTGTGCAAAAATTGTGGTAAAGTCACATACAATATCTAGTATTGTTAATTATACTCTTGCACTATATATAGTTTGTTCGTTTCATGGTATTAATCTTTAACCACTATATCTTGTGGTTTATTAATTTTCATACCACTATTTTCTTTTTCAATCAATCCTAATTCCCTATCAATATCACTCGTGTATGGACTATTTCTTACAATACTTTCCTTGCTTATAGCACCCATATCATATTGTGTCTTTAAATCTTTTAGTAAGCTACTATTGTCTACAGGTCTGTTGTAATTAAAGCTGATATTTACGTCTGTTACATCCACACCAAGTAATTTACTAATGTATTCCAATCTTTGATTAAATCCCTCTTGCATACTAAAAGCCACTCTCTTAGCCATACTATCTGAATTATTGAACAATAGCTTTAAACTTACCTCACTTACATTGGCAATATTACTATTACCAAAGAGGGAACTAGGCACACAAGCTATGGTATAAAATTGATTAATTAAGCTATCTAAGAGTAACTTAATACTATTATAATCAAGTTCAGCCGTTGCATATTTGAAGTCAGCACCACTTTCTAAGTTGAGTACCGCACCTGTAACATCCTTTGATACACTTGATTCAACTCTATCCCCCATTGATACACCAAGTGGATTCATACTAAGGATTTCAACGCTATCACTTGCTTTAGATAAGAGTGCTTCAATCTCATCCATAATAGGAATTAAATCATCCACCAATGAAGCACCAAAGATATTTGTTTTATTAAGATTTCCATTTGTATAATGGATTGGTAAGCCTGTTGTATTGTTATATGTATCAATTAGCCTATTGTTTTCCCACACTTCCACCTTATCAGCATAATAAATAATATCGTTGCTGATTGATTTAAGTGTATCTTCCCAATGTTCAACAAAGCCGACATATTCCCCATTCTCATAGATGGGGTAAGCATCCGTATTATTGATTACCTTTGATTTAATGACACCTTTATCCCTATAGACATACTCAAAAGCATTACCATAGGTATATAAACTTTTTGCAATCTCATAATCTGCCTTATTATAGTTGCCCTTTTTATAGACACCTTGTAATAGAGCAACTTTTTCTTTATCTCCTGTAATTGATACAGTGTTTCCACAGATATAAGAACTATGGAAATCAATAATACTCTTAATTGATTGGAGTACAATCTTAGCGGTTTCAAAAGTTTCCCCTTTAAATTGGAAGTCTTTTCTATTTAGGACATTATGACCGCCATTTAGATAGTTTTCTATTTTATGAACATCAGCAATATTCATTGTTGCTAATGTGTTTTCTGTATAATTGAACATATATTTCCTTTCTATAAAACTCTAGGAATTAAATAGAGCCACTTTAAACATATCATTGAACAATTTACCCATAATAACATTTAGATGGCTTAAATCAATTCCTAGAATAAAGTTTTTATTTATAAAAGACACCACTCTTATAACCTTGTATCGCAAGACCTATTGAAATACAACAATCATCATGTGAGCCTGTATCAGCATTAGCACTATTACCATCATAGGTGTATGTTCTCATATCTTTTAGTGCATCTTCTGACTTAATCAGAATATCATTGTTTTCAAACATTTCCACAAAGTCCGATATTAAGATTGGCTTACTCTTTTGGCTTGTAATCCATCCAACTTTTTTAATGGTCTTTCCTCTTTGGTCGAACTCTTTGTGCTTATATAGATTCTTATAATGGTATTGGTGTACCAACTTATCAAGCACCAAAGAGCCACTTGAAGCCTTTTCTATTACCATTAGAGCATTATTATAATAAACACCCATTTCATAGGTTACTTGTGCCATGATATAAGGTTGTAATTGATTAGTTCTAAACTCTGCCACCTGTTCAAGATTACTATTGAATATCTCAATAACATGATAATCTTGTCCGATACCATCAGAATAATCACCACCTAAATAATACTTTTCTCCTGTCTTTGGTAGTTCCCACACCTTTAAATAATTCCTAAGATAACATTTAAGTATTGTAGGCATATTATTTATTGTTGTGATTCTCTCAAAGTCTTTACAGGCTTGATATTTCTTGTGGACTAATTCACTATTAAATACATTATTTCCGCTTGTTATAAAGGATTCTAGTGCAGTAGAAGGATATTCCTGTCTGAACTTTTCAATACCAATGTTGGCAATCTTTAGCCTAGACCACATTATCATATCCAAGTTTGCACCAAGTTTCATATAATTAAGTTCATCATTTGTAAGTTCTGCCTTAGGTAGTGATTTACCATGTATATTTTTATATCTCTTAGCTGATTCCTTATAGGCATCCGCAAACATGACATAATCTTGACACCATGAGAAAAAGAACGGCTTATACGTGTTTTGACCGCTTTCAGCCTTATCCCATATCTCACTAAATACATTCATACCATTTGATGTACTCTCCAATATGGTAACACTATCATTCGTCATACACTGTTCAAGAGCCACAAGTTGATTCTTTAATGAATCCTGTTTACAAAATGCCACCTCTGAAATATGTAAAAATTTAAGTGTTGCACCTCTACCAAGCTCCTTGTTTCCCATTGTGCATACAGTAATCTGTGAACCATTATCAAACCTTAATTGACTTCTGTTGTTTGCTAATTCTTTGGGCTTAATTACATTTGGTAAATCCTCATACATCTGTTTTAATTTACTAAATATCTGTGTTGCAGAATCCATTGAGTAGGAAACCATCATGCAGTTTGAATCTTGAATTGTAATTGCATAATATAAACTTAATGCACAGGCAACACTTGAGATTCCAAGCTGTCTTGATTTGCAAACAATATTCTGCTTATCCAATCCATTAACAAGTTGTTTCTGTTGTGGGTTCAATATAAAATGTACTTTCTTACCTCTTTTATCAACAATAGTCACAAAGGTTTCAATCCATAATACAGGGTCTGCCATTATCTTTTTTAATTTGTCTGCAAGGGTCACTTAATCACCCACCTTTGCACCTTTTAGAATACTCATAAGTTCATTTTCTTCTGAATCTTCGCCCATAAATACTTTACTAAAATCTGTAAATGCTCTAAAGGCTTGAACATCACCACCTAATGCCAACTCATAATATTTGTTATATAACGCAATTAATTTTTCTTCATGTTCCTTTTGTAATTGTTCGTGTTCCTTGTGTATCTTTGCGTACTTATCAATATTTGCCATTTATATTCCTACTTTCTATTCATTCTTATTTCAAAAATCCCCCATGCAATTAAGCACAGGGGAATGAGAAAGGAAAAGAACGAATGTTAGTCAATTTTTATTTTATCAATTCTATGTTCCAATTTATCAACATTAAGAGCAAGTTGCATGGTCAATCTTTGATTTTCTATGACATTATTAGTTAATGCTTGCATAGCACAGACAACACTATCCAGTGTTTCAGATAGTTTATTAAATACCTTTGTGTTCTCTTCAATAATGTTGTCAACTTTATTCTCTATTTTATCGATTCTTTGTTCTGTATTCATTTATTAATCTCCTATTCTGTGAGCCATTTAAAGGCACAATATTATAAAAGCCTTATAAGTTATCCTAAAGTTAATTAGAATGTCTATATAAGGCTTGTAGAGTTTTATATTTAATTAAACGGGTTATAAAATGGGTTATCTGGATTTTCATAATCAACATTTTTCTTTGGTCTATGTTTATCTTCCCATTTTTGTTGTTTCTTTTTATTTTTCTTTGTTACTTTCATTTCTTGTTCAACTTTAATATCCACATAGTCAGTATATTCATATAAATCAGTAAATTGTTGTTTGAACATTTTCTTATGATGAGCCATAACAGCAGAATTATTTATTCCTTTTTCTTCAATAATTTTTTCCATTTTGTCTTTCATCATATTGAGAAATTCTTTTTTCTCTGCCCATAAGTTCATATTACTAGTGGCTGAATGTCTATGTGTTATATCTACACTTTTTGCACTTCCACCAAAGTTAATACCTCTGCAATACTTATTGTAACCAAATGATTTCTTAATTTCTGTTATAAGTTCTTTGTTATAATCCTTATAAACATCAACAAACTTATAATTTACAAGATAATTTTCTAGTTTATTTACTTCCATTCTAGTTTTATCTTTTTTATGATATAAAGGAATTTTTAATTCTTTATCATTAATGATTTTTTCAGCAGAATTAAATTGTAAATCTTCAAACTTCTTATTTTCAGCAGAATCTTTTGTAATAAAGTGTTTGCTTTCTTCCCATTCAGTATCATTCCATAAAATAATACCTTTATCATAATTGTAAAATATATTTCTTTTCTTTATTTGGTCGCAAGTTGATTTTACTGCATTAGACAAAAGATTTCTTAACTTATAGTTATAAAGGAACACTCCACTATCAATATCTTTATCTTTATAGTTTAGATAAAGTAAATCGTGGTCAAATCCAAGAGTATCACAATAAATATTGCCATTTGATACTATACCGCTTAATGGTTCAATAGCATTTTTAAGTAATGGATAATACATAGGTTTCTTACCATTATTCTTTACTGTATGTGCATTTTCTTTTGGTGTATCAAATATATCTGTTATTATTACCTCATTAGATATTTTGTGTGTTTTGGGATTAATCTTTCCTGTTTTCTCATAAGAAAGATAACATTTAATTTCATTTATATATGATTTTAATACATTACAATTTGCTTTAGGATAACCACATTCTCTTACTAATTTTGTTTCTGTAGAGAATTTATCTCCAACTTTTATATTATCTATATTCATACCTTTCATACCTCTCTAGTTTAATATCCTATTTTATAAAATTCGTCTATTGCAGATTTTAATTCATCTGTATAATCAAAAGCCCAAATCTTATAGTTTGGATTTTTATAATCTGGTCTTGTATATAGTTCTAAAAATCCATGCTCTCTTAGATAGGTAAGCAATCTTAATCTTTTTACTATATATGGTCTACTGTTCATATCTTTCAATCTCCTTTTTATAATATGGTTAGAAGGATGCTACGCATTACTAAATTTTTTTATTTTTTCCAAAATGAACATATCAAATTTATAAAGTATATTATACTATATAAAAATGACTTGTTCATTTTGGAATATCATAAATAAAATAATAAATTTAATCAACACATAGTGTCCTTCTAACCTATTTGTTTTTTGTCTTAATCTATTCTAACAATTATACATCTTGAATGTCCTTTGTTGGCAAACATTGAAAAATCTTTTTCATATTTAAAATTATAAATATCTAGTAAATCAGTTCCATAAATATTATTTTTTTCACACCAAGGAATATAACATCCAAATTGCATAAAATTCATTTCATCTTGAACGAAAATAAAATTATTCTTTGCTAAATTCCATTCTCTTAATTGTTTTTGTAGTTCTGCTTTTGTTGGTTTCTTCATATCTTTCAATCTCCTTTTTACTCTCCAATTTCAGACTTAACACAATCTGTCATATACTTAATTAAATGTTTTTCATAAACTGTTAAATCCTCATATTCTTCTTGTGACATTTTTCCACGTTGATAACGTGTTTGTTTTTCTGAAAGTTCTTCTTTTTCTTTTCCTTTAAGATTTTTTAGGTATCTTTCCATTGATTCATAATAATTTATATTCTTCATATCCCCTATTCTACTTTTTAAAGTTATCTCTTGCCTTTTGATATTCTTCACAAGCGGTAAACCAATTTTCTTCTAAATCACAAATTTCATCTTGATAGAAATTCATATAAAGTTTTCCTCTGTAACCCTCTAAGTTACATGGCATAACACCATTTTCAATATAAAATGCCATTTCCCTTGTATCTTTTACTTTCTTCCATGTTCTACTCATTTATTTCTTTCCTGTTCATCCACATTTTGCTCATATTTAACACCCATAAGTTTTTTTGCTCTTGCTTCACTAATTGCACGCATGATTAATTCATAATCACCACTTGGCATTGGGGATTTACCATTTAATACACTATTGAGGAATGGCTTTGACTTTGTGTAAGTCTTTGTTTCACAGATTTCCTTTTGATTAATTCCGCATAATTCCATGTAATCTTTAATTTTATCAATCTTAGTCATAATTTTACCTTTCATTAAATAAAGATAGAGCCAACTATCAGGTTGACCCTACCTCTATATATTAAATAGCTATTAAGCTACAGTTTTACGGATGATAACAATACCGTCAGCATCCATAACTTTTGTTGCATACATATCAGATACAACAATATCATTGCAAAGTAGCTTTGCTTCACGTTCAACTTCAAGAGCAACCTCTTGTTGTTTTACATATCCTAAAGCACCTTTCTTAATCATGTATGTGACACATTCAGCCTTTGTTGAATCGTATGTTCCATTGTTTGTAAGAACAACAGGAATACCATACCAAAAGCCTACAAGACCATTTTTGATTAATCCACTCTTATCAGCAGTATAAGTCTTTTCAACACTTGTAAATTCATCCATAGCAAGGAATGATGGAAGTAATTTAGAGTTGATTGCAATACCACTAAAAGTATCATAATCCACTTCATCACCAAAGAGTGCAAGACCACCCATTAATTCAGCATTTGTAATAGCAGTTGCATTTGCTTGAGCTGATATCTTAGTTACTTCACTTACCATTGTAGATGATAAAGAAGTATCAAGGTCTTTTGCCATAGCATCAACAAGTTGTTGTGCCATATTATCAAGTGTTGCACCCTTAATTTGCTTTTCGTCTTTGTCATAAACACGAATCGAACCACCTGTTTGTTTAATGTCAGCTTCATTATCTGTCATTGATACTTCTGCTGGTGTAAGTGCAGTACCCTTTGTTACTGTTCCTACTGTTGCAACTCTATCATATTTTGGGAAGTGTATCTTATCACCACAAGTGGTAATATCTGCAACTTCTCCTGTTACATCTGTAGCAAGTTGACCCATTTTAAGAGCAACTCCTAATTTTTCATTAATTGCATCTGAAAATACTTCTGAAATAAATAAACTCATAATTTATAATCTCTCTTTCTTATTTTTATTGTTATTTTTTTAGTTGTGCATAAAGTGACGGATTTTCAGTATACAATTTGGCTTTCTCTGCATAAGAGAGTGCTTTAAATTGTTCCTTTGACATTCCTGTATCTTTAGCATGATTTTTAGCAACATAGTCTTGATTAGTTTTATTGAACCCCTCATAGAACTTTTTAAACTCATCAATATCAATATCAGATTTAAGATACTTACTTAAATCATCCGATACCCCAATATCATTTAATGACTTTTGGAACTTTGTATTTGCAAGTTCAGATTTAAGTTGCTCTAGTTCAATTTGCTCTGCGGATTTCTCTTTAGGCTTATATTGTTCTAGCTCTTTTACCTTTTTGGAATACTCCGTTCTTACTTTGTCTGTTTCTGATTGAATAGCTTTATCAGCTACCCCATTGAGTTTTTCAATAACCTCATCACTAAGTTGTAATTCTTCTTTTAATTCTTCAAACATAATTTTCCTTTCTTGTTGCTCACTCTCTGCCCTCCTTGAGTTCTTTGAGATTGCCCCAATTAAAATAATTTATTGTATTAAAAAAAGACCATGTATAAACATGACCTTTAATAATCTTTAAGGAGGGGTTGTATCACACAACCCACGTTATTCAAGTGTAACGTCACTACCAATATTAATGAATCAATATATTAAGAACAGATTGCACAATCTGTAATTAACTTTAGGAGTTGGAACAGTTCTCATGTTCCTTACTAAATCAGAGTGTAGTATCACTCATTTAGGCAAATTGTGGATTTGCACCACACCCATTAAAGGGCTACTACTGTTTTAATTGAATTTATAAAAACACGCACAAGAACGTGTAATTATCTATATTTATTTAATATTACTTCTGTTAATTTATCTATATCCGAACTTGAATAATAACGTCTGCCTGTAATTGTTCTTTTGGCTTTAAAAAATCCATTATTATCCCATTTCTGTAAAGTTCTAATATGTACTCCGATTATGTCGGCAACTTCTCCTGTTTTAAATTTATCTATATCATACATTTGTTCATTCCTTTTCTAATATTATGAAACTTACATTTATTACATTTTGTAAAAAAATATATAAAAACTACGTTCCCCTATTACGTGTTATCTCCATAATTTTGAAAGTTTTAAAAAGTGGCTCAAAGCTAGGCAATGCATCGGAGATACAAACTTTTGAATAATATACGAACCAAAGTTCTTTTAGTAGCTCTCCATATAGTCCAATGTTTTTTAATTAAAAAGTCTGCAAACCCTTATAGAATGGGGTGT
>Ga0172377_10004572_pt1 | contig 14209 bp, 19 predicted proteins | sample Pumphouse3metaG_FD_119749 | JGI IMG/M metagenome (GOLD analysis project Ga0172377, IMG submission 119749) | Leachate microbial communities from a municipal landfill in Southern Ontario, Canada - Pumphouse #3 metaG | ecosystem: Engineered > Solid waste > Landfill > Unclassified | place: Canada... | reverse complement strand
TGTTGGTGAAAGAATAGATACAGATGCTTTTAAACAAACAGTAAGCCAATTTATTGAAACGTTATTTGAGTTAACTGAAACTGAACAAAAATATATAGATTCCTTTAATGCTGGTGAATTTAAACCAGAACTACTATTTGATAAAGCAATAGCAGATAGATTAAAAGAACATCCAATGGTTTTATGGAAGATGATGAATCACAAATAATAATTAAGAGATGAATGATGTCAGATATTGAAAATTCCAAAGCATTCATATCATATGCTTGGAAGAATGAAGAGTGTGCTGGATTGGCGTGGTTTTTGAATAGTCGGTTGTTATACCTTTTGCATCCAAAACAAACTCCATACTAATTACATAGCAAACTTAGTTGTGACAACCTCAAAAGTGGCACAAACTTGGTTATGACAACACAGGTTATATATTAGATGCTTTCCTTTAAAAGCATCTTTTTTAAATGTTGTAGTTGATAATGTTATAACAATTGTATATACTATATTTAGAAGGTGGTGTTATATATGAATACTCAAATTAAGAAAATCGGCAATAGCAAAGGTATTATTATTCCCGCTCCGATTATTAAAATGTTAGATCTAAAAGAGTTTGAAGAGTTAAGCCTAAAAGTTGAGGGGAATGATATAATATTGTCCAAAGCAGAGGTCTTTGATCCTAAATCTCTGGATGAACTATTCAAAGAGTTTAACGGTAAGTATGAAGGCGAAGTTGTTTTCAATGACGTTAAAGGTAGAGAAATATGGTGAATCAAGGAGATATAGTCATAGTTGATTTTGATCCTTCATTAGGCTCAGAACAAAAAGGGAAAAGACCTGGAGTTGTTGTTAGTAATGACATATATCACGCAAAAACAAATGGTTTTGCTATTGTAGTACCTATTACTTCAGACAGAGCTATCAAATATCCTTTACATGTGAATTTGGATTCTAGAACAAAGACATATGGCCAAGTGATGTGTGAACAATTAAAAACAATGGACACAAAAGTTAGAAGTTTAAAAACAGTTGAAAAATTGCCTAAAGATTTATTAGATAAAACACTAAAGATAATTAAATTGCTTTTTTGAAATCCGAAATTTGTTTTTGAAGACTGGATTGAGGCGAAAATTTGAAATTTTTTTTAGAATATATGTTTCAATCATTTTTGAACACTAATTTTAAATTTTTTTTGGATAAAAAGCAACACATAATATTTGAAGGTAAAACTCCGTAATAAAAACACAAATCTGTCTTGAATTGGTTCGGAAAACGAGTTAATTATCTGAAATATGCCCTTTGAAGGGCATTTTCGTATATGAATGTGAACAAAAGTGCCGATAACGGCAAAAGTGTTCAGGAGGAGTGAGTCGCATGCATGTAAATTGAAATGAGTATTTATAAAAGTTAATTGAAAGTAAGCATATCAATCTAATCAAAGTAATCACTAGAATCAGAAGGAGTAGCAAGTCATATTTGCTAGATCCATTATTTATTCGTCATCTAAATGAGACTGGTGTCGATGAGAATCATATCATTATGATAGATATAGATCAGCTTAGAGATCACAAATATCATTAACAGCGTTTATTTATTCACAAGTTTTCTTTGTGAAAAATGAAAAAGTCGATATAATAGGAATGATTTTTTTGCAGTCATTAATTGATCTGGCTAAAAGAACGATGATGATCCATTTAGAGAAAATCAGCGAGAAAACCTTTAAACAAGTCATCCAAATGAAACTGGCACCTGGCCAGGGAAAGCATGTGGAAACCAATCTCTATTCTCTGGCACAAGCCTAGCTTTATAGTTCGATTGCGCGTTTTTTTGTGATTATGAATGATGATGAACCCGTGGGATTTCTCATGCTAGATCTGGATGAAGAAGAACGGACTGCTGGCATATGACGGCTGATGATTGATGCAGATCTTCAACACAAGGGCTATGGGCGGCTGGCAACCCTTGAGGCACTTAACGATATCAAAAAGGCGAAGAAATATGATATTGTTCATTTGGATTATGTGCCATCGATCACCATTGCCCGAGACTTGTTTGTTTCGATCGGTTTTCGGGAATCGGGCGAAATGGATGACGACGAAGTCATCATGGAATACCCTTTGACCGATGGTATTCGGCTAATTGATTGGATGACCAGAAGCCAGCAACACTTGTCTTTGATCGCTATCCTCTGAATGGTATTCGCGCATCGCTGAAACCGCGGAGGTCACCCAAGGCAGATGATTTTCTTTATTAACTCGTTTTGAGTATAATAGAACTGAGGTGATTAACATGACATATCCACCAATCAAACTAACTAAACATGTCTTTTTTGTCGGTGTCAAGGATCCTGATCTTCGGGTGTTTGACATTATCATGGAGACGAAATTCGGAACCACATACAATGCTTATCTGGTGAAAGGGTCCGAGAAAGCCGCGTTGATCGACGCGGCCAAAGCGGATTTCACGGAGGAACACATCGCCAGAATCGAAGCAATAATGCCGATAGAGAAGATCGACTACTTGATTTTGAATCATACGGAGCCTGATCACTCCGGATCGGCAAAAAACCTGTTAGAGATCAATCCGAACATGACGATTGTGGCCTCTGCCCCGGGACTCTCCAATCTGAAAGCGATCTTGAATCAAGCGTTTCCATCACTCCGGGCGACGAACGAGCTCGTTTTGCCCCTTGGAGGTGCAGAGCTTCGTTTCTTCATTCAGCCAAACCTGCATTGGCCCGATACGATCTTCACTTATTTGCCCCAGGATCAGGTGCTCTTCACCTGTGATTTCTTTGGGGCCCATTACGGATTGACCGGACTTTACCCGCATGACTTTCCTTCGGAGGCTGCCTTCACCTCCAGTTTGGAACACTATTTTGTCTCAATCATGGCACCTTTCAAAGTGGATGTCCAGCGGGCATTGGATCTTATCGACACCCTTGACGTCAAATTGGTTGCGACGAGCCATGGGGCGATCATCGACGAAGCCCATGTCGACAAGGTCAAAAGGTACTATCGCGAGTGGTCCCAACCTCATCCCAAACACTCTATCCCGTTGGTGGTGATCCCAATCGCCAGTGCCTATGGATATACCGCCAAGATTGCTGATAAAGTGGAAGAGGGCTTAAAACAGGCGTATTCCGGAGCGATCAACGTGGAAAAATATGATGTGGTCACAACATCGCTTGAGCGGATCGTCGAGCGTATTGGAGAAGCCGATGCGTTCCTGATTGGCTCAACCACCATCCTGAAAGATACGGTGAAACCGATCTGGGATATCCTATCTTCTTTGAATCCGGAGATCCACGGGAGGAAAAAAGCCAGCGCTTTTGGCTCGTATGGGTGGAGCGGAGAAGCGGTCAATCATATTATAGAACGGCTTAAACAATTGAAAATGCAGACGATCGAGGGATTGAGGATCCGGTTCAATCCGTCAAACGACGAACAAGATCAAGCGGTGGCGTTTGGTCGGTCATTCGCGGAGTTTCTCAAAAATAACGATTAAAAAAAGGGCTCGAAGCCCTTTTTTACTGGTTATTATTTTCGGTGAACTGGACGGGAACGACGCCGGGGAGATGCTCCACGACCTTATCGACGAACAACACACCGCGAAGATGATCGTACTCGTGTTGGAAAACGATTCCCAAATAGCCTTGGAGCTTGAGGTACACTGATTCGGTCGCTCCCGTTTCCAGATCGACCTCGATCGCCCTGGCCTTGATGCGAAGTGATCGGGGGACCAGACCATTTTTGCTCTCGTCGACCGACAGACACCCCTCACCGCCAGGAAGATAGGTTTTTTCCTCGGAGTAGGACAGGATCTTCGGATTGACGAAAGCCCGGGAAAACAGATTTTTTCCCGTTTCATCGACGGTGTGGATGCAAAACAGTTTTTGTGACAGGTTGATCTGTGGGGCGGAGAGTCCCACTGACGGGCGGAGATCATAAGTCTCGACAAGGGTTTCGTTTTGACTGTTCTGGATATATTCCATCATCAGTCGCAAAGTATTCAAATCCGTTTCGGAAAGCGGCAAGGACACGTCCTGAGCCCGTTTCCGAAGAACCGGGTCGCCTTCTTGAATGATGTCTTTCATCAATAACATGGTATCACCTAGGTTAAGTATATCAAAATCATTCCAAAAAACCAAGGCGAATGCAACGCGATTTGATATAATAACAAGAGAGAATCGTAAGTGTTCCAAAAAGGCGGTGAGGACGATGCGACTTGAGAAAATGTTATCTGGTATGAAGTACGGCAGCCGAAAGGAAATCAAGGCGGCCCTCCGCGCTGGACGCATCCGTGTGAATGGGGAGGTTCCAAGGTCTGAACAAGTGACGATCGACCCACTAAACGATCAGGTCTTGTTTGATGAACTACCGGTCCAGTACAAGGACAACGTGGTGCTCATGCTCTACAAACCGACGGGATTTGTCTCATCCAATCGGGAAGAGGGAGCGCCCGCAGTCATGGAATTGTTGGAAGAACCCTACTCCCGACTGAAACTCAACATCGCCGGGAGACTTGACAAAGATGCCGAAGGGCTGCTCCTCTTGGTTCAAAACGGCGAAATGCTTCACCGGATCATCAGCCCGGCCAAAGGAGTCACGAAACGGTATCTGGTGACGCTTGCGGGACCGATTGGCGATATCACACCTTTAGAAAAAGGCGTGTGGATCGAAGATGGTAAAAACGAACGCTTTCTGACCAAACCGGCCCGGGTAGAAGTGGTCGATCCGACGCAATGTGTCATCACGATCACGGAAGGAAAATATCACCAGGTGAAACGGATGTTCCTATCGATAGGTAACCAGGTTGAGTCGCTGAAACGGGTTGCGATCGGTCGCTTGAAACTCGATCCGAATCTCGCTCCCGGCCAGTACCGGGAACTGAAGATCGAAGAAATCCAATTGATTTTCGAAATCGACGATTAAGAAGCGCTCGATTATGATATAATGATAACGAATTCATCTGGCTTATGGCATTTCCGCAAGGAGGAATTATGGTCAAACGCAAAGGAATCATCGTCTATTTTCAAAGCAAGAAAGTCGCCAAGGAAGTCGAAAAAATCGGTGTGAATATTGTCTACCTCAATCCCAAAGCCAACTATTTGACGGGCTATGTGGACGAAGATCAATTCGAAGCGATAAAAAAGCAATGTGCCAAATTGCGGTTAGTGAGAAAAGTCGAAGAATCGCTCCTTGATATGCAAGATTTGGCGTTTAAAGAATAATATTTAGCCTGTCAAGCAAAAAACATTGACAGGCTCTTTTTATTTTGATACAATATACCTGATTTTCTGACACGTAGGAGGATATGAACATGGTTAAAATCCGCATGCAACGCTTTGGCACGACCAAACGCCCGTTTTATCGGATCGTCGCCGCCGAAGCGACGAAGAAGCGCGACGGAAGTTACTTGGAAATCGTCGGCTTGTATGATCCGACCAAGGAACCGGTCTTGATCGAGATCAACCCTGAGAAAGCATTGAAATGGCTTTTGAATGGTGCTCAGCCAACCGATACCGTCAAGAACCTATTCACCAAAGTTGGCATCAACAAGCTGTTCGTCGAAGCCAAGAAAAAACAATAGGTGGCATTATCATGGCTGTAAATTTTGAAAAACTGATTCAAGACCTGGTATCGCCTTTGGTCATCCATCCAGAAGACTTGTTAGTCAAAAAATTTTCGGAAGACGACACAACGATTACCCTTCAGGTATTGGTGAACAAAGAGGATCTTGGTCGGGTCATCGGCAAAGGCGGGAAGATTGCGAATGCGATCCGTACCATTGCCTACGCCGCTGCCTCACGTCTGGGCAAGCGCGTCAACATCGACATCGATGCCTTTGAATAATCCGGTGAAGGAATGGGAGTCGATAGGCGTCAGCGCCTGTTTGATTGGGATCGCTTCTGCTTATGACGGAAAAAGCCGTTGTCACATCGACACCATTCGTTCCCTGCGGGGAAAGTTGGTTGTACCCGTATGCCCCGAGGTCCAAGGAGGATTATCGACACCGAGAATCCCTGCGGAGATCGTTTTTGGTCTCGATCAAGTTCATACCCAAACCGGACTCGATGTAACCAACGCCTATCACTTGGGCAGCGATAATGTTTTAAAGACACTTCAACAAGCAGGATGCGAACGAGCGATCTTGAAAGATGGATCGCCTGCTTGCGGCTCTCTGACGATTTATGACGGGTGTTTTACCCGAACCAAAATTTCCGGAAAGGGAATCGCCACTCGGCGACTCCTTGATGCCAAGATAACGGTATGTTCGGAGTGAAAATCAGCCTTGTGCTGATTTTTTTCATGGACATAGAACCCAAAAAATGGAAGGATATGCTATAATGATTTGTCAAATAATAAAGAAAGGATGGCCATCCCGATGGAATTAAGAGCAGAAATCAGTCGCGCCATTACCGAAATGGGTTTCGTCGATATGACGGAAATCCAAAAACAAACGATTCCGTTGTTACTCGAAGGACGGGATGTCATTGGACATTCACATACGGGAACCGGGAAAACCGCCGCTTACGCCATTCCCATTTTGCAAATGTTGGATTTTGAATTGTCGGGACTACAGACACTGGTGATCGCTCCAACGCGAGAACTCGCAGTTCAAATCCATGATGAGATCTGTCGGATCGCCAAATACCTAGAACATTGCCGAGTACTGACGGTTTTTGGTGGCGACCCGATTGGCCGGCAAATTATCGCTCTGAAAAATCGTCCACAGATTGTTGTTGGCACTCCGGGACGAATCATCGACCACATCCGGAGAAAGACGCTCCGTCTCGACCATCTTCGCTATTTGATCTTGGATGAAGCGGACGAGATGCTGAAAATGGGTTTTCAAGAAGATATCGAGTCGATATTATTGGAAACTCCACCGACTCGTCAGACGCTGATGTTTTCTGCGACCATGCCCAAACCGATTTTGGCACTGGCGAAACAGTACATGATCGAGCCGGAGTTGATCCGGGTCATTGGCTCGGAGGAAACCTCAAGCGATGTGATCCAGCAGTACTACAAAGTAAAAAAAGAAAACAAAACCGAAGCACTCTACCGATTGATCAACATTTATCGACCCAAGTTGAGCTTGGTTTTTTGCAACACCAAAGTTCAAGTGGACCAATTGACACAAGAACTCATCGATCGCGGGTTGAATTGCGATAAGATCCACGGGGATCTTCCCCAGACGACACGGATGGATGTGTTAAGAAAGTTCCATAACGGCGTTATCGATGTCATGGTAGCGACGGATGTTGCCGCAAGAGGACTTGACATCAAAGCCGTGGAGGCGGTGTTTAACTACGATGTGCCGGAAAAAGCCGATTACTACGTTCACCGCATCGGTCGGACTGGCCGAATCGGTCATATTGGTTATTCGTTCACTTTGGTCAGTCGCGGCGAATTGCGCCAAATCGAAGAAATAGAACGATTGACCAAATCCAAGATCAAAAAGCGCAATATCCCCACTTATGACAAAGTGCAAGATGTTAAGCACGATAAATTGATTGAACGCTTGCAGGAATATTTGACTGAGGAGAATTTTGAGAAAGAGTATCTCATTTTGAACAAAGCGATCCAAGCCAAACTCACCGAAGACCAGATCATCGTTGGCTTGCTGAAAATGCTCGTGAAAGAAGACAAAAGCGATGCCAACATCGAGGATATTAACGAGGAGTTTATTTCGTCCAAGCCTAAATTTGGCGCAAAGGGTAGTCAAAACACACGCTTTCATTTGAATTTGGGCAAAAATGTGGATTTGACGGTATCCGATATTCTGGATTTCATCTCCTCCAAAGTCAAAGTCGACAGACGAGAGATCCGCGATATCGCCATTCTGACGGAATTTTCCTTTTTCAGTGTGCCATTGCGTTTTCAAGACGACATTTTGGCCAAACTGAACAATCAGAAATTAAAAGGTCGCCGCGTCTTTCTATCGATCTCAAAACCAAAAAAAGCCTATTCACGGTAGACTAAAAGCAATTCATGGCTTTATCTTGACTTTTTGAGAAGAGTATTTATAATGAAATCAAAGAAAGCTGAGGAATCGAGAATGAAAAAATTAGGTGTACTTGTCTGTACGAATGCCGCAATTGATTATATTCCCCATGAGGATGATGTCCGGATTATCCGTTCCACAATTCTGATGGGCGGGAAAGAATACATTGATTTTGAAGAACTGACTGCCAATCAGTTTTACGAGATGCTCGAAAGCGATCCCTCGCTTTTCCCGAGAACGGCGATGGCCTCCACAGGAACCATGTTGGAAGCGTATGAAAAACTCCGGGATGAAGGCTGCGATGAAGCGATTTTCATCACGATCTCTTCCAAGATGAGCGGTATTTATGAAAATGCAATGATCGCCGCTAAAATGGTCGAAGGCATTAAAGTGACCGTCTTTGATTCGCGGACGGTCGGATACCTGCAATGCAAAATGGCTTTTCTTGCCCATGATCTTGCCAAAGCCGGAAAATCGATGGACGAAATTGTCGAGCAGTTGGATTTCATTCGTCAGAACAATCACATATATTTTGCGGTCAGCGATCTTAAATATCTAGTGAAAAACGGCCGGCTGTCAAATGCGGCAGGATTTCTGGCTGATGTCCTTAAAATCAAACCGCTTTTGGAAATCGATAAAACCGGCGCTGTCGTGACTGTGGAAAAGATCCGCACATTCCAACGGGCTTTGGACCGAGTATTAGAAAAATTCTTTGAAGAAACCAGTGGCAAGGACATTGAACCCTTTATCATTCATGCCAACAATCCGGATAAAGCGGAATATCTAAGACAAGCAGTACTTGCAAAACGACCAGAATACAAAGAAATCAAAGAGTTTATTTTAACACCGGCGGTGGGTGCTCATTGTGGCCCGAAAGCGATCACAATCGGCTATGTGCTGAATCCACCAAAAGCGTAAACGAAAAACAGTACTTTATCCGAAATCAAACAGTCCTTTTTTGGACTGTTTTTGATTGTGAAAAATCGACTTTGGTGTTACAATACTACCGGTGAACTGTCGAATGAAGCTGAAAAAACTTGTCTTTCTTGCAATTCTTGTCTCTGCCAGCATTGTCCTGAGCATCGTCGAAAGCGTCATCTCGACGGCGCTTTTCATCATACCCGGGGTCAAGATCGGACTTGCGAACATCGTGACACTGGTCTTGCTTTATATCTATGGCGAGCGCGATGCGTTTTTCGTGTTGATTCTTCGGATCTTTATCGTCGGACTGATTTATAGCGGCTTGATGCAACCGACGTTTTTCATGAGTCTATCCGGCGGGATCTTCGCGTTTCTGACCATGATCCTGATCAAAAAAATCAAGATCTTTTCCTTGCTCAGCGTCAGCGTCGCGGGAAGTTTGATGCATATGGTAGGACAAATCTTGATGGCGATGATCGTCCTCAAGACGAATGCAATCATCTACTATTTGCCTTACATGATCTTGATGTCAATCCCGACCGGGATCATTACCGGGATCATTGCCAAAAAGATGGTGCGGATCTTCGAGACGCAACTTCTAAAACGAATGGATTAAAAAGAGGACCCGTCGGTCCTCACTTTTATTCAGGCAGTTGGTAGAGATACAGGGATTCAAATTGATCCGAATAGACAATTGTCTTATCTGGCAGATACCAGACACCTTCCATTCCATCGGTTTGGTTGACAAAGTCGAGACCTTCTTCCACCGTCATCAAATAAATCGCGGTGGAATAGATATCGAGGAGCGCTCCATCTTCGGAAAGGATCGTGACGCTCATTGCTTCGCCTCCGGGATAGTGCGTCCTTGGATCGATGATGTGATGATAGACAGTCAAATCAGGACCGAAGAAGTAGTTTTGATAGTTGCCACTCGTCACAATACTGATTCCATCCGGAATGCGGAGATAGGTATAGAAATCAAAGAAGAGCGATTCGGATAAATTGGGTTCGATGAGACCGATATAATAATGGCCATCTTCTCGGTCAGGATTTTCGCCTCCCGCCTTTAAATTCGAATTGCCGGCATTTAACAAGTAATTGACAGATAGCGTATCCAGATAATCGGAGATGACTTCCGCCACATACCCTTTGCCATAACCGCCGAGATCAATTGCCATTCCTTCTTCTAAGAAGGTGATGGATTGATTGGCGGGATTCAGGAGAATCTTGCTGGAATCAGTCGCAAAGGTGCCGTTGTCAATGGCATCTCTTGGAATGGGACAGACATTATCCACACACTGAGAGCTTTCTCGCGCATCATGCCAAACGGATAAGACTGGACCAAGGGCGATATTGAACAGATTGACGCCATCCACTTGGATGTCTCCTTCATGGGCCAAGCCAAAGGCGATGGCGTCATAGAGCAATTCATTCAATATTGTCGGCTGAAGCCCGTGATGGTTGATGGTGTAAACATTCTCGATGCCGTCATACTCGTGATATTTGTCGAACAACTGATGGTATTCGACAATCAAGGATTCTACTTGTTCATAGATCGCCTCAACCTCGACCTCGTCCTCTATGGACAAGTAGAGTTTGAGTGAAATCGGTGTTGGTCCAAAATACAGGCTCCACGTCTTGGAACAGACAAATACGCCGTCGGTTTGTCCTACGGCGCAATACTCTGGATTGGGATTTTTGGCTTGACAAGCCAATAATAAGGAAAGGCTGAAAAGAAGCAGAATAAGACAGAATTTTTTCACAATTGTCACCTTGAACCATTATACTGGATTCATCCAGTATTTGCCAGAGTTTTTTCTTTGAAGGGAGAATTTTTCGCACAAATAGTGTATAATATACTGGAAATCAGAAAGGTGGTGAACACATGAAAAAATCGGATTTCCTCTTGATTGGAGCCCTGCTTATTTTGGGACTCGCCCTGTTACTTGGGTTTAAACTTTCTGAGAACCAGCAACGATCCGGGGCCGTGTTCGCCAAAGTCTTTTATCGGGATACGCTGGTACTGATGATCGATCTCGATCATTTGACCTATCAGTTATATGACACGCCTTACCAAAGTCAAATCGATGTGAGCCGCCATAAAGAGGGGATATTTTACGTTCCTGGCACCACCAGCGTCGATATGTCGGAACTCTATTTAGAGGATGATTATGCCCGAGAACAAGAGATCAAAGGCGTCAAGCTTTTCGTAAGTGAGGGAAAAATTCGGGTCTTGTATCAGGAAAGCCCTCGGGATGTATGCCAGTTGCAGCGGCCGACCAATTCTAGCTTGGAACCACTCGTGTGTTTGCCCAATGAACTTGTCGTGACCATCATGACCAATTTAGCTCCGGATCAATTTGTTCCGGATGGCGTATCGGGGTGATTCAGTTGAACATGACGTTATTCGTTGTCAATCCAATTGTCTTTGATATTGCGCGGCTGATCTTGTTTTTTGTCGGGGCCATTTTTGTCTATAATGCGTTGCAAGCCATCGATTTGACAAAAATGTTCAAACCCAATTCCACCAATCAAATCCGGTTTATTTTCATGGTGATTTCGGTCATTCTCGGCTATTTATTTGTGGATGCGTTTGTATCACTGTTTGAAATGTTGAATTCGTTGCTTTAGTTTTAATAGCGAAAGTTCGATTGGATTAAGTCGAACGTCAGTTGGGCAGATAATAAGTTTTCCAACTCTCTTTTCAAAGAGGAAACTTTATCATGCGGGAGATCAAACTCCAGCGTGACTTTTTCTTGATAAGATGTTTCAACGCGAAGTGCTTCGTTTTTGATCAGATAGGCTGCCTTATCCATTTCCGCATACGATAGGGTGAGACGCAAGGTATCGATCAGTTTTTTTTCGATTAATTCTGCCTGATCGATCAAGGCTTGGGCTGTGAAGGAATAGGCCCGAATCAATCCGCCCGCTCCCAGTTTGATGCCACCAAAATAACGGATGACGACAAAAATCACATCCGATAAATCATTTTTATGCAAAATATCCATCACGGGCATGCCCGCAGTGCCTTGAGGTTCTTTGTCATCACTTGCCCGCTGGATCTGCTTTTCTTCTCCGATGATATACGCGTAAACATGATGGGTGGCATCGGGATAGTCATGTTTCAATTTCGTCAAAAAGGCTTTGGCCGCCATTTCGGATTCCACTCGCGCACCGAAGCCCCAAAATTTAGATTTATGTATTTCCAGATTTGCTTGAACCAATTCTTTGATCGATCGCATAAAATCACCGGTTTGATTATATCATAACGGGGATGAATCTCATAGAACTTGCGTGAGGATTATGGTATAATACGGACGGTGATATGTTGTGAATATGCCGTATGAGCTTGGAAAAACCATCTTAAAAACATTGACCGAAAACAATTTTCAGGCCTTTTTTGTTGGAGGTTTTGTCCGCGATCGGCTGTTGGGGTTCAAGACGGAGGACATCGATATTTGTACCGATGCGACACCGGAAGAAGTGAAAAAACTTTTTCCAAGCAGTCTGGCGACGGGTGAAAAATATGGCACAATGACCGTGTTCATTGATCAATACCGCTATGAAATCACCACCTTTCGGGCGGAAGGCAATTATCAAGATAATCGCCATCCGGGGAATATCGTCTTTGAAACGGAATTGGCGGGCGATCTTGGGCGCCGAGACTTTACGATCAATGCGATGGCCATGGGATTAGCGGAAGAAGTCATCGATCTATTTTCCGGACGCCAAGATCTTAAGCAGCGGTTGATCCGGGCGATCGGAGACCCTCTTCAGCGATTTAAAGAAGATGCGCTGCGAATTTTGCGAGCGTTTCGGTTCGTCGCCAAATTGGACTTTGAATTGGAAGCGGCGACAAAAGATGCAATCGAGCTCGCCATGCCACTTTTAGGCAGGGTGGCGAACGAAAGAATCCGGGATGAACTAACGCAGATCCGGCAATATCCTTTTCGACAGAAAGCAATTCGACTAATGGTCGATCTCGGCATCGGCAACGTGTTTCCAGAAATCGTTCCGGGACTTGATTTTCTGGCGAATAAAGCGAATCTTTCATTGACGGAAAGCGAATTTTATGCGCTCTGCTTTTATCTCGCAAATACTGATATTCCCGATAAATGGCGATTTTCACGGGTTGAAAAGCGCCAAATAAACGCCATAATAGCTTTTTTGAAGCAGGCTCAAGAAGGCTCAATAGATTGGGAAATCGTGTACCAACACAAGCTTGCGACAAGCCTCTCGGGAGAGAAGCTGCTTGTTGGGTTAAAACCGACGATTTATAAAAGGGGCCGGGTTCAATCGCTCTGGCAATCGCTGCCAATCAAGAAAGTGTCCGACTTGGCACTTGGGGGCAACGACTTGAAAGAATACTTTCCAGGAAATGACAAAGCCATTGGCGAGTGGTTGGCATTGGCCGTCAAACTTGTGAATTCGACAAGGATACCTAATGAAAAAATTGCATTGCTGGATTATTTGAAACAACACTTTAGAAAGTAAAAAAGGACATCATCGATGAACGAAAACAAAGAAGCCTTTTACTCTTATTTAGATGATTTTGATCTCGTGACGATTATTGTTCCATATGATGATTATCAGTCGAGTGATGAGTATCATTTGAAAGGGAACGATGAGGTGATCGACCTCAAGATTCTTGAACAAACCCATCTCAGAAACGAGATGAAACTGGTTTGTTCTTTTGATGCATATATCTTGCTCAACTTACCTTATCTTGTCGAAAACAATCGGAAGGAGCAATCATCGCTTCGAACCGGAAAAATCGTCCGCTCGGAGCTGTTTGACAACATCTATTATTATAAAAAGACGGATTTAGGAGTCAATTACCAAAAAACATCCTGTAAGTTTAAACTTTGGTCTCCTGTTGCCAAACAAGTCCGTCTGGAACTATTATCACCAGAGAAAAATAGCGAATTTCACTTGCTGGATTATCAATCATCGGGTATTTGGCGATTGGTTCTCGAGGGAAATTATGTGGGGTATCGATACCGATATCACGTGCAAGTCAATGGCAAAGAATCAGTTTTGACCGACCCCTATGGGATCGCGTCCGATACGAATTCCCAATACAATTATATCGTCGATAAAGCGCAATTCGAACCAATCAATGCGGACATTGATTTTTCGGGGAATCCGTTGGATGCCGTTGTTTTGGAATTGAGTGTTCGGGACTTTTCGATGGATCCAGAGATGAATTTTCGCTATCCGGGGAAATTCCTCGGTCTGATCGAACCAGGGATAAAGACGCCTCTTGGACAGCCGGCAGGATTCGATT
>Ga0172377_10004571_pt1 | contig 14212 bp, 11 predicted proteins | sample Pumphouse3metaG_FD_119749 | JGI IMG/M metagenome (GOLD analysis project Ga0172377, IMG submission 119749) | Leachate microbial communities from a municipal landfill in Southern Ontario, Canada - Pumphouse #3 metaG | ecosystem: Engineered > Solid waste > Landfill > Unclassified | place: Canada... | reverse complement strand
GGGGACACTAAGGTTTTGGGACGGGGATGCCGGCTGGGAAGCCGGCGATCCCAGGGGGGACACTAAGGTTTTGGGACGGGGATGCCGGCTAGGAAGCCGGCGATCCCAGGGGGAGGACACTAAGGTTTTTTAGGGTTTGTTTTAAGTTCGGATGAGAGGGGCATTATGGCAGATTATTGTTGGTTATGAGATCGCCAAAAAGATAGCGGATGGTGGTATGGAACTGTCCGAATTCGCCGTTTTTATCCCGGTTAAGATAAGCTGTGACAAATTTTCCCAGGTCTTCGATATTCAGGTGCTCATCGAGAAAAGGCTCTATTGCATTTTTGCGCATGTCCTGCAATTTTCTGATGTTTAGTCCGAGCTTCGCAATAGTTTCAGAGGCAGCCCTGTCCTCCTTGTTCGCCGGCATGATTTCACCTCTTCCTGTAAATGCGAATCTGCTTTCACAGTCTGGTTGCAGAGGTGAAATTAGCAAGTCGGGGTCAAACCATTTTTCCTTGCGATGTCCACAGTGTCTAGGTTCTCCCTTTTTAAGCTGGTTTTGGCAAGAACAGAGCATATTGCTGAAATCCAGCGGATCGACGTCCGGGTAACTTTGCGGACAAAAATGTTCGATGTGCGAGTCTTCGTCGGTCAAACGCCGTTCACAGTAACAGCAAAGCCATCCTTGCTCGGTCATCAATGCCGCTTTGACTGTGTTTTTGATGCCCTGCGGCATATCGGCATAGGTTGCCTGCCAGTTTTCGCTGCTACTGGCTATCCACTCCTTCAGGCAATCTGGTGCCGAGCCTTTGTGAATGTGTTTCATTTACCGATCAATTCCTTGCGTTTGATCAGTATATTTGCCCTGATTAATTCCGGATCAGCACCGATGGATTTTTCCAGTGCCTGAATGGATTGCTTGGCTTGCTGCAAGTTTCCATCATTAATTTGTCGGAATATCTCTTTGATGTCATGATCGACTTGCTTAGGCCTGGTTGTGTCCATGCCCATGAGGTCTTCGAGGACGCGTTCGACGGTTTTGCCATAGGACTCGCTGGCCTCGTTCAGTATCAGACCCTCCTTGGCCATTTCTAGCAGAAAGAGGTTTTCAGGTGGCACATGGGTTATGACGTGTGGGGAGTGGGTTGTAATGAGAAACTGGCATTTGGGAAAAACAATGTTCAGTCTGGGAACGAGTATCTGCTGCCAGATTGGATGCAGGTGCAGGTCGATCTCGTCAATCAGAAATATTCCTTTGCCTTCCAATGGGTTTTCGTGGCCTGGGTTAGCTATGGCCAGGCGTCGGGCCATATCGCCGATGAGGGCCATCAGGCATTTTTCGCCGTCGGAGAGCTGATTGACCGTCAGGGTGCGCCCATTTTTTTCCACTTCCATGCGCAGCGGGCTTCTTCTCACGGTCAAGTTTTGGAATTCGGGCATGAACTGGCTCAAGGCCTTGCGCACGGCTTCCAATTGCGGGTCAGGGTAAGTGGCGGTATTATTGAGGTGGAAGAGGGCATCCTGGTCTCTTCTGGCTTCGTTTTCGAGGTCTTCTCTTTCTCGGAACCACTCAAAGAAGCTGCGGAAGTTGACTCCTCCGCTGAACGCTTGTTCATGGGCGGAAAGCAGGTCGAAGCGGTGTTTTCCGCGGATTCGCAATGGTATGTCGAGCACGCTCCGGTTAACTGGGTAATAGACAAAAAGCGGGAGCTTGGCTTGCTGGTCTGGTTCCAGGCATTCGCTGCGGATATTTTTTGCCAGTGTTGAAAGCTCGCTTAGGTCCGAGGAGGCTTCTTTATAGGGGGTGTTTTTCCGGTTTTTGGCAATATTCCATCTGTAGGTGGCGCTGTCGATATCGAGTGTGAGTATCACATTAGCGCTGAACTCGCCATTCATGATGTCGGCTTCAAGGATGGGTTTCCCCGATGCAGTGGCGCTTTTGATTCGGTTGACGAGCCAAGACAGTAAAATGGCGGCGGAATCGAGGATACTTGACTTGCCTGCGCCATTCATGCCGACAAAGATATTCAAATTCCTATGCAGGGAAATGGATAAGGAGCGTGCCCCACGATAACGTTCCAGTTTTAATTTTTGAATGTGCATTGTATCGTCTCCTGTAAATGTGTGAGAAGAGAGGGCAGGAGAGGGGGGAGTGGTAGGGGGGGGAGGACACGAAGGGACACTAAGGGACACTAAGGGACACTAAGGTTTTTAGGGTTTGGTTTGGAGCGGGTGCGGGAAGCACGCTAAAGCGTGTACGACATACGTGGGACGGTTATGCCGGCTAGGAAGCCGGCGATCCCAGGGGGGACACTAAGGTTTTTAAGTTGTTGCTACAGTTGATTTGTGGTGATTTCCTGTGCGAAGCTGCGGAAGTCAGCGAGTTGTGTGGTGATGATCTGGAAGACGATCTTCCAGTCGACTTGCTGATATGCGTGCACGGCGATATTGCGGAAACCGACTGCTTTGGCAAGTTTTTCGGCGGTGTTGGATGAAAGGATATTCATTTGCCTGAGGCTCAGAAAGGCCTGCGTCATGGTATCGGGCACTGGGACTGAATTGTCCTTGCTGATGATATGCAAAGCAATGTCAACGCATTCCTGAATGGCTCGCTCGAGATTGAAAACAATAATATCCTGACGATCAATATCCTGAAAGAGCAAGTCGACGGAAGCAGGCGTCTTGTTCTCGATGCGCTCGATGTGGAAGCGTAGTTTTTCGAGCTTTTGCAGGATGAGATCATTTTCCATGCTGGAATCTCTGCTGGCGTTGCAATAGCGTGCGGCGGATGTAGGGCTGCATGTCGGCCTGATGATAAAGCATCCTCTGAAGATGACTGAAAAAAAGCAGGGGATCGCGTTTTATGAGGATTTTTCCGTGACAGAGGATTTCCTTGAGCAGAGTGCCTGATGCCTGCGGCAGCTCGACAAGGTCAACGCTGCGCTGCAAAAGGCTTTCCAGGCGGTAAGTGAGGTCCAGTCTGCTCGTAAGGCTGAGAGGGCTGTCGTATTGCAGGGCGAGATCAATGTCGCTGTCGGGACGCAAGGCAGCGCGCGCGGCAGAGCCGAAAAGGATGGCCAACTGCAATGATGGCTCGGACTGCAGAAAGGACAGAAGCTGCTCGGCGGGAAAAGACATTGTTTACATGGAATAATCGGGGGGGAGGACACTAAGACACACGAAGGGACACGAAGGCACACGAAGGGCTTATGCGGCGCCTGCGGCGCCGCATAAGCCGGTTGCCTGTTTTAGGTTTGTTGGTTGGTTAGCTTACTTCGAGGAGCTGTAGCTGGCTGACGTCGATTTCGGTGGCTATGGCCTGTCCCATGATGTGAAGGTTTACGATGAAATGGTGCTCTTTGCGCCTTTCCTGGAGGACGCCGTAGATGCCCTCCCAGGGGCCGGCGGCAATCATGACTTTTTTGCCGGGTACAAGCTCGGGCAGGACCTCGAGCTTTTCAGTCTGGGCGGCTAGCTCGAGGCGGCGTATGAGGAGTAGCTCCTGGAGCAGGCAGTCCTGCTTGTCCGCGTCCTGATGTAGTAGGCGGACCACTGACTTGCTGCGCCAGGCAAGAGCTTCGTCATCCTTGCTGAGAGCCGCAAAGATATAACCCGGAAACATGGGGCGGATGCGCTCCTGGAGATACTGATAGGTGCGGTTGGCGGAGCGGACGGTCTTATAGCTGCTGCGCTTGAGCAGGGGTAAATAATGGGGGATGGCGTGGGCTGAAAAGAATTTTTGCAAACGGTATTCGTGCAGCGCGCGGCTGTAGACCGGGGTCCAATGGCGCTGGGGGAAGAGCTGTAGCTGGGGGCTGTAAGTGCTTGAAGACATGGGGTTTAGTGGCCGAACAACCGGTTGGTGAAAGGCGGCGGAAAGGAAAATCGGGGCAGGCTCCGCCATTCCTCGGGAAAATTCCGGAAGAAGACAAGGCGGTGAAAAAGGCTAAGAAGGACGGCAAAAGAGGATAAAAATCAGCTTGAAAATATTAGACAAAGCGGTGCTAGAATGTAGCGCGCTTTGTCTGCTTGTTACAGTATATCGAAATGTGTATTTTTCAAGCTGTGAGCTGCCACTAAGGGGCACTAGGGGGGGGAGGACACTAAGAGACACGAAGGGGGAGGACACTAAGAGACACGAAGGGCCACTAAGGGGCACTAAGTTTTTTAGGGTGTGGCTTGGTGGCCAAGGATGGGGCTTATTTGAGTAGGCGGAGTATGTAGGGGTAACGGTAGGTTTCTCCTTGGTTGGCTTTGATGGCGCCCTGTATGGCGCAGACAATGGCAGCAATGAAGATGATAAAGAGCAGGAGGAAACCAATCAAGAGGAGGCAAAGTACCCCGGCGATGATGCTGTAAATGAAGAGGCTGATTTGGAAATTTAATACTTCTTTGCCAGTGTCGTCGATGAATTTGGAGTTGTCGCGTTTTAGTAGCCAGATGATGAGGGGGACTAGTATGGAGGCAATGGGGACAATGAAGCCGGCAAAGAAACTAAGGTGAAGTAATAAGCCGAGTTGCTTTTCGTGGTCGTCAGGGACTAGCTGGGCTTGGACAGGGGTGGCTGCGGGTTGATGATTTTCTGTCATGGTGAGGACCTTTCGGGTTGGGGAAACTAAAGGGGGGAGGACACTAAGAGGCACGAAGGCTTTGGGACGGGAGACGCCGGCTAAAGCCGGCTAAGAGCGCAAGCTAAAGCTTGAACTACGAACATACGCCGGCTAAAGCCGGCGGAGAACAACACTTTTCAGGCTTAGGTTAGCGCAGTAGTAGCAGGGCGTTTTTGAGGATGAGCCAGGCGTAGAAGAGCGGAGCCAGGGGGATGAGGCTGTCGAGGGTGTCGAGCAGTCCGCCGAGGCCGGGGAGGCTGCCGGAGTCTTTGGCCTGGGCGGCGCGCTTCATGGCGGACTCGGCCAGGTCGCCCAGGAGGCCGACTAGGGGCGCAGCCAGGCCGAGCAGCCAGGCATCGGCATAGCTGAGGGATATGCGGGTACCGAGCAGGCTGCCTAAGTCGTCGAAGTGGAGATGGGCATGGAAGTAGTGGTAGAAAAGCAGGGAGCCGAGCAGGGAGCAAAGTAGGCCGCCAAGCAGGCCCTCCCAGCTTTTTTTGGGGCTGATGACCTTGGCTAACTTGTGGTTGCCGCCGGGCAGGCGGGCGCTGAGGGTGCCGGCGAAGTAGGCGCCGGTGTCGGCTAGCTTGGCAGTGAGGATCATGTAGCCTAAAAGCCAGTTGCCGGAGCTGAGAAAGAAGAGCTTGGGCACAAAGGAAAGGGGCCAGCAGATGTAAAAGGCAATGGCAAAGGCGGCGTAGAGCTGGCGTAGGCTGCCGCGCCCAGAGGGAAGGGTGAAGCTGAGCCAAAAGCTGCCTAGCATGAAGAGTATGGCGCCTAGGGTCTCGAGGGAAAGCTGGAGGAAGAGGTTGGCAGGAAGGGCGGTGTTGAGCGAGGAGCAGACAAAGAGGAGGGTGGCGTAGAGATATAGTGGTAAGATAAAGGTTTTTTTGCCGGCTAGCTCGGAAAGGGCAATGGCCTCGGCAATGGCAAGAAAGAAAAAGGAGGCGGCAAGCGCAGTGAAGAGGAAACGTCCGGCAGAGCCGGGAAGGTAGAATACTAGGAAAAGTAGTAGTATGAGGGGGATTGCGGTTTTGAGGCGCCGGGCGAGCATGATGTCTCCGAAAGTTGATATTGTCTCTTGAAGTAAAGGAAATTTAAACTAACTTAATGCAAGAGACCGGTTCTGCAATCCCCTGCGGCGTTTTTAGGGGGGGGGAGGACACGAAGACACACGAAGGGGGAGGACACGAAGACACACGAAGAGACACTAAGTCACACTAAGGGCTTATGCGGCGCCTGCGGCGCCGCATAAGCCGCTTGCCTGTTTTTGGTTTTGTTGTATGGAGGGAGCCGGTTAAGGCGCTGGTTTCGGGGGTGGGGATGAGGCACACTAAGGGGGAGGACACGAAGACACACGAAGAGACACTAAGTCACACGAAGGGGGAGGACACGAAGAGACACGAAGAGACACTAAGTCACACTAAGGTTTTTAGATGTTTTTTTTAGATTGGGGAGTTGAGGGTGTTGGAATTTGAGGAAATTAATAGTCTGCAGAATGGGCGCGTGAAGCAGATCGTGAAGTGGCGTGAGCGTGGACCTAGGGATAGGGACCAGGTGGTGCTTATCGAGGGGTATAGGGCGCTGCGACGGGCCTTGGAGGCGGAGTATCCGGTGGATGAGCTGTATTTTTGTCCGGAGCTGTATCAGGGCGAAAATGAGGAGGGACTGCTGAGGGAATTTGTGGCTCGGGGTGCCAGGCTGTTTAGGCTGGGCGCCGCCGCCTTTGCCAAAATCGCATATAGGGATAGGCCGGAAGGCCTGCTGGGCATAGGGCCGCAGAGACGCAGAGGGCTGAAAGGGCTGACTATTCCGCCGGAAAAGGCGTTTTTCCTGGTGGCTGAACAGATAGAGAAGCCGGGGAATCTGGGAACTATGATGCGCTCGGCGGACGCGGTGGGCGTGGACGGGCTGATACTCTGTGACTCGCGCACGGACTTGTATAATCCGAATGTGGTGCGGGCCAGCACGGGGAATCTTTTTACTCTGCCCATAGCAGAGGCCAGCAGTGAAGAGGCCATAGACTGGCTGAAGGCGGCGGGGCTGCGCATACTGGCGGCTAGCCCACACGTGGAAAAACTCTACTTCGACGTGGATATGAAGGGGCCGCTGGCTATCGTGGTAGGCTCGGAGCAGTATGGTCTGAGCGAGACCTGGATGCAGGCCGCCGATGAGCGGCTGCGCCTGCCTATGATGGGCAAGGCGGACTCGCTGAATGTGTCTACGGCGAGCGCTCTGCTGCTGTATGAATGCCTCAGGCAAAGACTGGTGGGCTAGATTTTTTGGACACGAAGAGACACTAAGTTACACGAAGGTATGTATATGACTAGCAGGGATATGGCGGCGGCGGCCAAGGCGGCCTCGAGGTTGATGGCAGCCCAAAATGGCGAAAAGAAAAACCGGGCTTTGCAAGCGGTGGCCGAGGCGCTTGCATCGAGGGCGGAGGAGATATTTGCGGCGAATCGCGAAGACCTGAGGCGGGCCGAGCAGGAGGGGCTGGAGGCTCCGGCCATGAAGCGTCTGAGGTTCGACCAGGGCAAGCTGGACGAGGTGATAGCCGGCATAAAAAGCCTGATGGGGCTGCCCGACCCCGTAGGGCAGACCCTGAGCGCCACCGAGCTGGACCAGGGGCTGGAGCTGTTTAAGGTGAGCTGCCCAATAGGCGTGATAGGCGTGGTGTTCGAGTCGCGGCCCGACGCCCTGGTGCAGATATCCTGCCTTTGCCTGAAAAGCGGCAACGCGGCGCTTTTGAAGGGGGGCAGCGAGGCGATGCTGAGCAATCGGATTCTGGCGCAGTGCATAGCCGAGGCGGCGGAAGAGGCCGGCATGCCGAAACACTGGCTGCAGCTGCTCGAGTCGCGCGAGGAAGTGGGCGAGATGCTTAGGCTAGATGAGTATATAGACCTGATCGTGCCCAGGGGCTCGAATGAGTTCGTGCGCCATATCAAGGAAAACAGCAATATCGCGGTGCTGGGCCATGCCGACGGCATATGCCATGTGTATGTGGACTCAGAGGCGGATTTGCAGATGGCGCTGGATATCAGCCTGGACTCGAAGTGCCAGTATGTGGCAGTGTGTAACGCGGCTGAGAAGCTGCTGCTGCATCAGGATATAGCCGCCGGGTTTCTAAAGATGGCGCTGCCGGCGCTGGAGGCGCGCGGCGTGGAGCTGCGCGGCTGCGAAAAAACCCGGGAGCTGGCCGACATGAAACCGGCTAGCGCAGAGGACTGGAAGACCGAGTACCTGGACTATGTGCTGGCGATAAAGACGGTGGCCAGTCTCGAGGAGGCGGTCGAGCATATCAATCGCTATGGCTCCGGGCATACCGAGGCCATAGTAAGCGCCAGCATCGAGCATGCCGAGGCCTTTATGGCGCAGGTGGACGCCGCCGATGTGTTCTGGAATTGCAGTACCAGGTTTAGTGATGGATTCAGGTTTGGACTGGGCGCCGAGCTGGGCATAAGCACCAATAAAATACATGCGCGCGGCCCGGTGGGACTGGAAGGGCTGTGCATCTATAAGTGGCTGCTGAAAGGCAAAGGACAGATAGTGGCGGACTATGCCGAGGGCAAAAAGAAATTCACCCATAGAAAGATTATATAGGGGGGGAGGACACTAAGGCACACTAAGGCACACTAAGGCACACTAAGGCACACTAAGGCACACTAAGTCACACTGAATATTTGTTTTCTTTTTAATTGCAATTGGGAATGAAATGAAGAACCATCACCGTTTAGCTTTACTATTCATTTTTCTGGCTTATGTCGGCTACGCTGATTTGCCCAAACATTTCAGTGTGGAGCAGGCGGTTTCCGAGAAGGTGTTGGCGATTTGGCAGTTCGGGCAGGGTGCTGAGCTTGCCGACGGCAAGGGGGCGGCCAGTCTGCGTCTGCTAGGTCGCGCCCAGATTGTGCCGGACGAGGTTTTTGGTCAGGTTTTGGAGTGCTTCGAGTATAGTGCTGGCATAGACAAGCCCAATGGCGGCAGGGTTGAGGCCAAGCTGGCTCCGTCTATCGAAGGCGCCTTCAGCATAGAGGCCTGGGTGAAGCTCAAAGAACCTGAGGACCCGAAGTGGCGAGGCGGCTATATCCTGGACAAGATGTATATACCCAACACGCACAAGACCAAGTACTACAACAAGGACTATCATCTGCGTGTAGACCGCAATCCCAGCACTGAGAAAATCACTTTGCGCGCCGGCATAGGCTTAGGCGACGAGGTTATAAGTTTCAATTCGCAAAGCATAGACAGCAAGATAGGGCAGTGGCAGCTGTTCGCCTTTTATTACGACGGAGCTGGGCGAGGCAGGTTTTTTGTTGACGGCGAGTATATTGGCGGTCAGTTTCACGAGGGCGCCGGTCCGGCGGCGGCGGGCATACAGCCCATTATGCTAGGCGAGCGCTGCGGCAGCATACATTCCGGGCTGGCGGGCTATTTGGGCGAGGTCAGGCTGCTGAAGGGGCTGCCCAGTGAAGCCAAGATGCTGGGAGTCGAAATGGAGCAGCAGTATGGTCGCAGCAGCTTTGAGCGCATGGAAAAAGACCAGAGCCTGCGCCTGAAAATCATTAATGTGCTTGGCCAAAATATCAGCGATCTCCGTCTTTTTATCGATGACGGTTTACAGAAAGAGCAGCGCGGCTTGGCGGCTTTGTCGGCGGACAATGAGCTGCTCGAGCTAGAGCTGCCGCTGCGCTGTCTTGGGAAGGCAGGCACTTACAGCTATCAAGTCCGCGTGCAGGGTCGCAGTCCGGAGGGCAAGCAGGTCGAGGCCAGCAGCCAGTTCGAGTATGTGCTCTGCAATCGTCTGCCCGAGTTTATGCCGGTGGTGATGTGGGGCGGAGCCAGCATCGAGAAGATGCTGGACACTGGTTTCACCCATAGCCTGATTTGGATGGACCATTTGGACGGCGCGGTTTGGAATGCGGATGCCCCGCTGCCTTACAGCGATCGTTATGACGACACCAAGAAAAATCTCAACAAGTTTATGGCTGCCGGCCTGCGCGTGCTAGGCAAGATGTCGCCAGGCAGTTATCTCAAGAGTCAGCCAGGCTATGAAAAAGACCGGGCGGAACTGCTTAGCGTAGACCGCAAGGGCGAGGCGAAAAAAATCGTTAACTTTGCGCTGCCCCGAGTACAGCGTCACGGTTTTAACAGTGCCAGGACCCTGGCCAACAGCCTGAGCATGTTTCCGGTGGTTGACCAGATACTGTTTGATTCGGAGTTCAGAGACCGCACCGATGTCTCGTTTAGACCCGAGGACCTAGCGGCGCTGCAAAAAGACACTGGCTTAAAAGAGATACCCGCGGAGATAGAGCGCCCCAGAGGCGTCAAGTACACCATGCTCAAGGACTTTCCTGCCGACCGCATAGTGCCGGAAAATCACCCCATATTGACTTATTATCGCTGGTTCTGGGGCGGCGGAGATGGCTATCCGCCTTATCTCACCGAGGCTTGGAAGGGCTTGACCTTCGAGGGCAAGGCGCATTGGAAGATGCTTTGGGACCCGGTGGTGCGCGGCCCCAGTAAATGGGGGGCCGGCGGAGCCAGCGACATAGTCAGTCATTGGACCTATACCTACCCGGACCCCCTGGTGATGGGGCTGGCCACCGACGAGGTGCGCGCCATGTCCAAGGGCGGACCGGCGCATCAGCGCATAGGCAAGATGACCCAGGTGATCTGGTATAGGTCGCAGACCACCGGGCCTTTGCCTAAAGACAAGAACCAGTGGGCGGACTGGGAAGTGGAGCTGCCCGAGGCAAAATTCATCACTATTGCGCCGGATATCCTGGAGATCGCCTTTTGGCAGAAAATATCCCTTTCGGTTAGCGGCATTTATTACCACGGCGCCGGGTCTCTTTGGGACAAGGGCAAGGCGGGGGGCTATGACTATACCAATCCGGCCACTCAGCCCAGGCTGGCGGCTTTGGCCAAGAATGTAGTGCGCCCCTACGGCGCCATGCTGCTCAAGGTGCCTGAACGCCAAAGCGATGTGGCCATGCTAGAGAGCTTTACCGCGCAGATGTTCTACGGCGGCATGACTTCCGGAAATATGATCTGGGGCACGGCTGGCCGCACACACGGAGCCTTGGTAAGGGCGCATTTGCAGCCGGAGGTTATTTATGACGAGACCATTTTGCGCGATGGCCTGGGGCAGTTCAAGGTGCTGGTGATGCCCGGCTGCGCCGTGCTCAGCGCCGATGTGGCCGCCCGTATCAAGGCCTGGCAGGCCAATGGCGGTATTATTGTGGCCGATGATGTGCTGGCGCCGGCCCTGGAACCAGATGTGATTATGCCTGCCCTGAGCCAGTGCGATGTTGAAAAGCAGCATAGCCTGGCCTGGGCGAAGAAATTACGCCAGGAGCTGGGGGACCTGCTGCTTCCGCCTGCGGAGGCTAACAGCAGCGACGCTATTTTGCGTACGCGCAGCTTCGGCAGCAGCGACTACCTGTTTGTCTTTAATGACCGGCGCGAGTTCGGTAACTATGTCGGACAGTACAAGAAGATCATGGAAAAGGGGCTGCCTCTGGAAGGCGTGGAGATAACTGTGCCGCGCGCCGATGTCGTGGTCTATGATCTGCTTGCCAGCAGTAAGGTGGCGAGCAGTAGCGCCGCCGGCAAGACTAGCTTTAGCACTTCATTTGATCCGGGACAGGGCAAGATGTACCTGATCTGCGCCTCTGCCATTACGCAATTGCAGCTCTTGGCGCCAGCCAGCATAAAACGCGGCGAGAGCGCTGTCTTGCAGCTCATGGTGACGGATGCCCAGGGGCAGCTGCTGGACGCGGTGCTGCCGGTGCAGATAGAGGCTCACAATGCCCAAGGAGAAAAACTCGAGTTGAACGGATATTATGCCGCCGAGGCTGGCAAGCTCGAGGTGAAGATGGATATCGCGCCTAATGAGAGCGTGGGCGAGTGGCAGATCGAGGTGAAAGAGCTAGCCTCCGGACTGACAACCAGAAGAACGATGCTGGTGCAATAGCCGAAGTCAGGGGGGAGGACACGAAGTCACACTAAGGGCTAGCCGGCGGCTTGCCTCTGCTTTACCTTCGTGTGTCTTTGTGTACCTTTGTGTATCTTTGTGTCCTTCAAAAGCAGGTTTTGTCAGGTTTTGTTTGCTTTTTGCTGATTCCGTGTTATCTTTTGTTCTTGTATTAGGTATTCATATATGGGGGTTTTTAGTTTTTTGGAGTAAGAATGAGCCTGTTGCTTTTTGCGCTTTTGCTTCTTGTTTTTTCTGCTTTGCTGTGTTTGCTGCTGAGCCTCAATGAGCGTAGCGCTGGCTTAGTGCTTGCCGATTTTTCTTTTGGTTCTTTGCATTTGCCGGTTTTGCTCGCCTTGGGCGGCGCGGTTTTAGGCTTACTATCGCTTTTGCCTTTTTGTGTGACTGCTATCTATCGCGGTGCTTCCGGCTCTTACATCGAATTTCTGCGCGCCTGGTTTTTGCTGCCCATTATCTTTGTCGGGATATTATCGGCATTACATTCGCCGGCTTATTTGGATGCCGGTTATGGTTGTTTGCGTCGCGGGCTTTACTGGTTTTTTTTCAACCTGATGCTGGCGACGATGCTTTTGGTTACTTGGGTTTCGCAGCCCATAGTATTTTTGCTGGCTTGGGAGGGGATGGGCTTATTCAGCTTTGCCCTGGTTTTATTTGAGTATCGCCACAAGGATAACCTGCGTGCCGCCTGGATATATTTCTTGGCCTGCCAGGCCGGCGGCGCGCTGCTGATGCTGATGTTTCTGTTGCGGACGCAGGCTGAGAGCTATCCGCTTTTCTTTTTTATCAGCGGCCTGCTCGGTTTTGGTTTGAAGGCCGGTTTGCCGGTGCTGCATATTTGGCTGCCCGAGGCGCATCCGGTGGCTCCCGCGCCGGTGTCGGCTTTGCTTTCTGCCGGCATGATCAACCTGGGCTTTTACGGTATTTTGCGCTGGCTGCTGCTGCCTGGCCTGGTTTCGCTGCCCTTGCTGGGCTATAGCTTATTGATTTGCGGCATGCTTGGCGCTCTGCTGGGCATATTTTTTGCCATACCGCAGAAGAATCTCAAGCGCCTGCTGGCTTATTCGAGCGTGGAGAACATGGGCCTGATTGCCTGCGGGCTGGGCTACGGCTTTTTGTCACTGCATTGGCAGCGCGCCGACCTGGCTTTGCTTAGTTTTGCAGCGGCAGGGCTGCATATATTGGGGCATGCGCTGCATAAGGGCAACTTGTTTTTGCTTTCCGGCAATGTCTATAAGTCCTGTCATGAGTTGAGTCTGGACCGGCTGGGCGGTCTGCAGAAGCGCCTGCCGGGTTCAGGCTGTGCCTTTATGCTGTCGGCCCTGGCGCTTTCCGGGCTGCCGCCGGGCAATATCTTTATGGCGGAGATTCTGCTGTATGTGGCCGCAGCCCGCGGCATCGCCTCGGGTAGCCTGCTGATAGCGACTCTGTCGCTGGCCCTGTTTTTGACTCTGGCTTTTTGCGGCGCACTGGCGGCCACCGTCTTTAGCAAAGCCGGCGCAGCGGTGTTTTTGGGCGAGCCGCGCAGTCCTGCGGCACGGAAAAGCCATGCCATACCGGCGCTGATGAAGCACTGCGCTTTCGCCTTTCTGGGCCTGTCCCTGATTTTACTTTGTCTTTCACCGTTTTTGGCCTCACGGCTGGCCCAGGTCTTTGCCGGGCAGTCAGGCTTGCTTTGGCCAGATGATTTGCTGGACAATTTTTGCATGCCAGCCTTTAATGAGCATTTGCTAAACACGCTGCTGGGTTTCAGCCTGTTTTTTGTGGTGCTTTTGTTCATGTTATTCTGTATTAGGCGTCGTCATTTGCCTTATAGCCGTAGGGAGGCGCCGCGCCGCTTTACTTGGGACTGCGGCTTTGCTCAGCCCACGGCGCGTATGCAGTACACCGGCTCGGCCTTTGTGCAACCCCTGGTGTACCTGTTTGCGCCTTTGCTTAGGCCGATGAGGAATATACTGGCACCCAAGGGCTTGTTTCCCAAGAAGGCCTCTTACGAATTGAGTTGCCGGGACGGCGGCGAGCAGCTTTTCTGGCGGCCCTTGATGAATTTTACTGTGCGCCTGGCTATTTTCAGCCACCGCCTGCAGTCCGGGCACCTGCATCTGTATGTGTTGCTGATGATCCTGGGCTTGCTGGCCTTGTTTATCTGGGGCTTCGCCCTCTGAGTTGTTTAGGACACTAAGACACACGAAGAGACACGAAGAGACACGAAGGTGGTTTTATAATTTTTGGGTTGTTTGGGTATGAGTACATTCATTTGGTTTTGTGGTTTGGTTTTGTCCTTGCTGCTTTGTCCGCTGCTGCCTGGACTGGTTGGCAAGCTGAAGGGGATTTTTGTTGGTTGTCCCGGACCCAGTGTTTGGCAGCCTTACTATGATATGCTGAAGCTGTTGCGCAAGGGCAGCGTGTATAGTCAGACTACTACTTGGGTTCTGCCTTTGGCGCCTCTGGTGACGCTGGCGGCTCTGCTCTGCGCCATGTTGTTTTTGCCTTTTGCTTTTGTGGACTCGCCTCTGGCCTTTGAGGGCGATGTGATTGTCTTCTTTTACTTTTTGGCTTTGGGCCGTGTGCTGGGGGTGCTGGCCGCGCTGGACACGGGTTCGAGCTTCGCCGGCATGGG
>Ga0172377_10004569_pt1 | contig 14218 bp, 12 predicted proteins | sample Pumphouse3metaG_FD_119749 | JGI IMG/M metagenome (GOLD analysis project Ga0172377, IMG submission 119749) | Leachate microbial communities from a municipal landfill in Southern Ontario, Canada - Pumphouse #3 metaG | ecosystem: Engineered > Solid waste > Landfill > Unclassified | place: Canada... | reverse complement strand
CTTACTTCAGAACTTGAGGCCTATTACAAAAACAATCCTTCTGAAGTCTATACCGATAGCGGTGTTCTCAAGCAACCTGAATTCCTTCCAGCTGGAAAAATTGCAGCCGGTTACTATGTAAGTGACAGCTATGGAATCGACGAACTTGAGAGTTTTGTGGTCCTTGAAGAGGAAGTAGGTCTTGATGGCAGTCACTTGGAAAGTGCAACTACAGGAACTGACGGTATTACCGGCAGACCAGTGGTCAATTTCCAACTTGACAGCGTAGGTGGCGATGTATTCTACAAGCTGACCTCAACTCATGTTGGTGATACACTTGCTGTTGTCATGGATGGAAAGGTCAAGGCTATGGCTACCATCAATGAAGGCATCCGCAACTCGGTTCAGATTTCTGGATTTGATGCTGCTGAAGCCAATGACTTGGCCATCGTATTGCGTACCGCAGCGCTTCCTATCGAATTGACGGTTTCCAGCCAACAGGCTGTTGGTGCGACACTCGGTGAAGATGCCGTTAATGTAGGATTGAAGGCTATTGCCATTGGTCTTGTATTGGTCATCCTTCTCATGTTTGCATACTACAGTGCAAGTGGTTTGATTGCTAACCTGGCTCTTTTATTCAACATGGTGATTATGATTTCCGTTCTTTCTGCCTTTAACTTCACCTTGACGCTTACCAGTGTCGCAGGTCTTATTTTGACCCTTGGTATGGCGGTTGATACAAACGTAATTATTTTCGAGCGTATCAAGGAAGAGCGTCGTTTGGGCAAGAGTGATATTGCTTCGATCAAGGCCGGTTTTGACAAGGCTTTCTGGACAGTCATGGATGCAAACATCACGACTATCATTGCCGCCTTGGTTCTTTCCCAACTTGGAAGCAGTTCCGTCAAAGGATTTGCAAACACCTTGGCAATTGGTATCGTCAGCTCGGTGTTCACAGCCCTGTTTGTGTCTCACTTGATCTTTGATGCAACAGTTGCTGACCGTGAAGGTAAGAAGTTGCACATCAGCTGGAGGAAAAACTAAATGCTTAAGAAAGATATTCCTGTCATCAAATACCGTTGGTATGCATGGGCTTTGGCAATCATCCTTTTGATTGTCGGAGTTGGTTCCTTGGTACTTAATGGTGGTTTCAATCTTGGTGTTGACTTTGAAAGTGGTTTGAGCCAGCGTATTCAGCTTGCTCCAGCCGGTTTGTCTGTCACCTATTCAGGTAGTGATGATGCCACACTCTCAATCGCAGGATCTGCCCTTACGTTGGAAATCCGTGGAGCTGAAGGTGTGTCTTCCACTGTGTTCAAGTCATCTGCCTATCCTACATCCGCAGACTTGGCTTCAGCTCTCAACAAGGTTGGAAAGATTTCTGCTGTAGCAATCAACGGTTCATTACAGACCGAGGATTTGCTCTCTGGATATGGATTCCCTGCTACCCTTTCAAGCGAGGCCACTGAGTTGAATTTCAAAGCTAGTGGAAACACTACCATTGAAGATATTCGCGTTGCCCTCAACTCTTTGGGAAATGTGAAAGTGCAGACTGTTGGCGCTACTGCTGACCAGACGTTCCAGGTTCGCCTTGGTATTAAAGACAACGATACCCAGTCGACTATGGAAGAGGCTGTGAAGCTTGCCCTTGATGCCCACTTCGGCAAAGGCAATGTAGTTGTCTTGCAGAGTGATTACATTGGAGCAAAGTTCAGTGCAAGTCTTGTTTCCAGTTCCGTGCTTGCCATCATCGTAGCTATGGCTCTGATTCTGGTATACATTTGGTTCAGGTTCAGATTTGCGTATGCAGTCTCCTCACTGATTGCTCTGGTGCATGACGTTCTGATGTTGTTGGGTGTGATTTCTCTCTTTAGGTTTGAATTCTCCAGTACCACGATTGCAGCGTTGTTGACCATCATTGGATACTCCTTGAACAATACGATCGTTATTTTCGATCGAATTCGTGAAAATGTATCCTTGAACAAGGATGCTTCACTTGCTGTACAGATCAACAAGAGTGTTACTCAGTCTCTCTCCCGTACCATCATGAGTGCTGTCACCACATTGGCAGCAATTATTCCTTTGGCAGTATTTGCCACCGGTGATATCAAGATGTTTGCGGTAAATATGGGTTTTGGTATCCTTTTCGGTACATACTCTTCCAACTTGCTTGCTCCTAGCATGCTCTATTGGATCAGTAAGGCGCAGAAAAAAGCCAATGTAGTTGAAAAGGTCGATCAGGCTAAATAAACTGCATGTAGTTTCTGAGAGCGCCGCCGTGGGGTTTCCTTGCGGTGGCGTTTTTCGTTATTGGAGGTGTTATGGAACTGATCCTATCTGATACCATGGGATATTGTGGAGGAGTTTCCAGAGCGATTTCTTTGGTTGAGCGTGCAATAATTGAAGCTCGTGAAAAAAAACTTCCCGTCTATTCCTTGGGGAAAGTCATCCACAACGAGCAAGTGTGCATGAGCTTTGCTGATCAAGGACTCAAAACCATTTTTTCTCCAGATGGCCATGAACCTGGTCTGGTTGTGTTGAGGGCTCATGGGGTTCCTGATAAACTTAGACAGGATTTCAATCGAGCTGGCTTCACCCTTATCGACGCGACTTGCCCTGTGGTCGCGAGAAATCTGCATTTGATAGGTAAGAAATGCTTGGAATACTCTCTAATTGTAATCGGTCATGAGAACCATCCAGAAACGCTTGCAATGCAAGGAGTGGAAGTCGATGGGAAGATTTGTCAGACTCATTTGATCAGTATCCCTGAACAAGTAGCGCACCTCCCGCTCGATCAAGCCTATGCTGTATTCGTACAGACGACATTCGATCGGATCCTATGGAATGACATCCGTGAGCAGTTGCAGATGCTGCAAAAAAAAGGTGTGGAAATCGTGTTCATGAATGAAGTATGTCCCTCTTCGGTGGATAGGAGAGAAGCAGCGATACGCCTTTGTAAGAAATGTGACGCCATTGTCGTCATTGGGGGAAAAGAGAGTGCAAATACCAAAGCATTATATGCTCTCATTCTTCAACAGGGAAAAAAGGCATGGCATATCGAAACTGAAGATGAAGTGACTGAAGAGATGAAGCAGTATGATATACTTGGAATTACCGCAGGGGCTTCGACACCCCATTCCATCATTGAGTCAGTACAAGCAAAACTGCAGGAGGAATAGAGCATGGAAGAGAGCAACCGGGGAATCCCGATACCGACGATCAAAAGGTTCCCTTCATACTTGAGACTGTTGAAGCAGTATCTTGAAGAGGGAAAGGAAATGGTTTCAGCAACCACTCTTGCAGAAGAGTTGGGTTTGAAGCCCATTCAGGTGCGTAAGGATATTTCCTGCACAGGTATAGAAGGAAAACCAAAAGTAGGGTTTACCATTATCAGACTCATCGAGGCCATCATTCATACGTTGGGATGGGATAATGCAACGGATGCAATTCTCATTGGGGCAGGTCATCTTGGATCTGCGCTTGCCCGCTATGAAGGCTTTGACAGTTATGGATTGAAGATTGTAGCTGCTTTTGATATCGATCAAGGGAAATGGGGTTCTCGATTAGGAGACGTCCCGGTGTATTCTCTTGCCGATCTGCAGGATTACATCAAAGCCAATCATGTCAATATCGGAGTTCTTGCAGTTCCTGCGGCTCAAGCTCAGGAGACGGCTGAGATATTGGTGAGTTGCGGTATCCTGGCAATCTGGAATTTTGCCCCCAAGGATCTGAAGCTTCCTGAACGGGTAGTTGTCCAGCGGACTGATTTGGCTACAAGTTTTGCTGTACTTTCTGCCAAGGTCAAAAGAAAGATAGCGAATGAAGACCTGACCGGTGAAGCTGACGAATGGTAAATTACCGGTTCTTAATGTGGGATATCTGATTGATATCCCATTTTAATGTGAAGATAGGAATAATAAATTAGATTAATAGTATAAAAACACTATAAAAATCTGCAAAAAATGTAAAATAAAAACCCCATAAAGCATTAATTGTTGACTTTTGAAAGCGTTGAGGTTACCATAACTCAACAAACAAAAGGAATGAGGTTTCGCATGGAAAAAGTTACGGTTGAGTTGTGTATGGGCAGTTCCTGCTTTGCAAGAGGAAATGCACAGACTTTGACGCTCATAGAACACTATATTGCTGAACATAACCTGGAGGACAGGGTTGAATTGATCGGACATCTATGTCTGGGTGCTTGTTCGAAAGGGCCGAATCTGAAGATTGGGGAAAACACGTACTGTGGAATACAAAGTGAGTGTGTTTTGGATTTGCTCGTTCAGGCTTTGCAAAAAGCTGAAACACAGTAAAAGGAAGTACCTATGATTCATCCCATCTATACTGAACTGACAGAGTGTCGCGATTGTTATAAATGTGTCCGTTCCTGTCCCGTTAAAGCCATCCAAGTCAAGGATGGTTCTGCTGTCGTTGTCAAGGATCGCTGCATCTACTGCGGTCATTGTGTCGATGTCTGTCCTTCCCATGCAAAAAAAATCCGAAATGATATTGCAAGAGTAAAACAGTTTCTTAAAAGTGGTCGAAAGGTATTCTGTTCCCTAGCTCCTTCTGCAGCAGCAGAATTCCCCGATGAGATGGACAGCTTGATGGTTGCCCTTAAGAAACTGGGATTTTATGCAATCAGTGAAACAGCCATCGGGGCTGCCTTGGTCAATGCAAGCATCGAGCAATATGCTTCGGAACATGACGGCAGGTGTAATTGGATTTCCTCTGCGTGTCCTACTGTGGTACAGATAGTCAAAAAATATTACCCCACATTAGTCCCTTCACTCAGCAAAATCCCTTCACCGCTGCAGTGTCATAGTGCATATCTGAAAAAACTCTACGGCGAAGATATCGGCATCGTATTCATCGGTCCCTGTATTGCAAAGAAGGTCGAAGCGGATGAAACCCCTGGCTATCCCGATTTTTCCCTTACCTATGGAGAACTTCGCACCTGGTTGAAAGCAGATTCAATTTCCTTGGATGTCTTGGAACAGCAGCTGCAAACAGGAGAGGCACAGGTTCCAGAGCTTTTACCTAGTGCAGCTGGGAAATCCACATTGTATCCAGTGGAGGGAGGCATGATCGCCTCCATGCATTGGGGTAGTGATCCTTTTCAGACAAAGGCCATTGCCATCAGCGGTGCTGAACAGGTGATGGGAACCTTGAAAGGGTTGGTTTCAGGAACCTCGAATGAGGATTTCCTCGAGTTGCTTTTTTGTGAAGGAGGTTGCATCAATGGTCCTGGAAGTGAACAGGGCCGTTCTTCGGCTTCCAAAAAAAGCTTTGCTTCTCGATATACCAGAAACAGAATCGATGACCAGCAGAATATCTTCGCTGGGGATCCTGCGTTTGTCAACGAATTGCTAGCCTCCGGCTATGATATGATACACAAGGGTACTCCCTATGAGGTTGTTCCAGTGACTTCAGCCTTTGTAACCCACCACTCGGAGGAAGCCATCACCCAAGCGCTTCACTTGTTGGGTAAGGCCGATAAGAGTGAGGAGTTGAATTGTGGTGGCTGTGGGTACAACAGTTGCAGGGAAATGGCCATCGCCTATCTTGATGGTATGGCGGAACCTGAGATGTGCGTTACCAAAATGCGAAAAGAAGCCCAGAGTAAAATGGATGTTTTGCTGAGAACCATTCCCATTGGGGTGGTCATTGTTGATGATTCACTTAAGATAGTGGATTGCAACAGTGGTTTCCTGCAGCTTTTTTCCGAGGTCGATTTTCAGATAGAAGGGGATTTACTGAACTTGGTTGGAGGGCTTCCTTTGGAGAGGTTCGTTCCTTTTCATGAAAAGTTCCGTGATCAATTCACCTATGCAAAGGCAGAACAATATCGATTGCACTATCAGGATAAGTTTTTACGCGTGACTTTTTTCTCTGTGGAAAAACAGAGGTTGGTGGGAGCGTTGTTTGAAGACGTCACTACACCTACGGTACGCCGGGAGACAGTAATCAAGAAGGCAGAGGATGTGATACAGAAGAGTCTGGAGACCGTACAGCAGATAGCTTCATTATTGGGAGAGAACGCAGCAGATACCGAGATAATGCTCAACAGTCTCATCGATGCCTTCAAGGTGCCTGGAAACGGTGAAATTGATGGATTTACCAAAGATGACCAACAGGATTATACATGAACGATATTTTCATTGATGTAGACTATGCACAAATCTACAAGAGTGGGCAAAAGATAGGGGGGGATGTTTTCCTTCTCTCTCGCAATCCTGATAACAATCAGGTCGTCTGTACACTCAGCGATGGGTTGGGCAGCGGGGTCAAGGCAAATGTCCTTGCAAGCCTTACTGCCCACATGGCTCATAAGCTGAGTTTCAGCGAGTTGGATCTCACCCACTCGGCAAAGATAATCATGAATACCCTTCCGGTCTGTAAAGAGAGGAAGATCAGTTATTCTACGTTCACCATAGCGGACATCAGGCATCCTTCTTTAGAGGATATACACATCAACTTGGTGGAGTATGACAATCCTTCTGCGTTGTTGTTCAGAGGATGCAGTTCACTTTCTTGGAATCGTGAGAAAATAGATCTGCAACGTGATGGTGCTTTCAAGAAGGAAGAACTCTCCCGGTCGTATCTGAAGATGGAAGTAGGTGATCGCCTTATCATATTCAGTGATGGCGTTACCCAAGCCGGTATGGGAAAGTCGTTGCCGTTAGGGTGGCGTGTCGAAGGTGTGCGACAGTTTGCACAGCAACAGATAGAACGCAACCCAAGCATCTCTTCCCATGACCTGTCTCAAGCTATCGTCCGTAAAGCCAATACGCTTGATAGGCTTGTTTCAAAGGACGATATTACCTGCATGGTGGTGTATGCCAGAAAGCCCAGAAGAACGTTGGTGGTTACAGGACCTCCTTTCACCAAGGAAAAGGATGCGTTGCTTGGTGAAAAGATCAGTGCGTTCGAAGGTCGAAAAATTGTCAGTGGAGGTACCACAGCCCTCATCGTTTCCCGTCTATTCAATAAGAAACTGAAGGTGGATATGAGTTGTTGGTCTCCTGATGTTCCTCCTTGCTCTACGATGGATGGAATCGATCTGGTTACCGAAGGGATGCTTACATTGAGTAAGGTTGCACTGATTTTGGAAGAAAAGAAACAGGTGCGGACGCTCCATGACGATGCCGTCAAGAAGTTTGTGGAAGTCATGCAGGATAGCGACCAGGTACATTTCATCGTGGGAACCAAGATCAATGAAGCTCACCAAGATCCTAATATCCCTGTTGAAATAGGGATTCGAAGAACAATAATCGGGAGACTGAGAAAGGCTCTTGAAGATAACTATTTAAAAGAGACCTCGCAAGAGTACTTGTAGGGGATGGAGAGGAGTATTCTATGGGTAAGAGAGAGAAAGTGCTGGTCAAGATTTGTGTCGGGACCGCTTGTTTTGTACAAGGTGGTGCAGATTTGTTGTTGTATAATGATTTTCTAGACCCCGTCGTCCTCGCAAATTGTGAAATTGAGGGTTCTTCCTGCCTCGGTATGTGTAAGATGTCATCAACCAAGGCTAGACCTCCCTTTGTGCAGATTGGCACTGAGGTGTATGGAGACATGACGCAGGAGAGATTCTGCAAACTTTTAGCGGAGGCTGTAAATGCTTGAATTGAACAACCAGTATACCCTGATAAAACGCAGAGTGCAGACTGAGGTTCTCAAGCAGTTTTTTGATGAGACTTTAGAGCAGGATGCTGATAAGATACCGTTTCTGATTATTCCAAAGGAAAGAATCCCCAATCGGTGTTGTATCTATAAGGAACGAGCCATGATTCGTTATCGGATCATGGCAATGCTTGGCATTGACATAGAACGGTTTGACGATGAGATGAAGCCTCTCACTGAATATGTGAAAGAGGTCATGGTCAAGGATACTCCTGCAGTCCCCATCCTCACCACCATCAGTACAGCCTGTTCGGCCTGTCCTCCCGATAGGTATTTGATCAGCGATGCTTGTCGCGGCTGTTTTGCCCGACCTTGTCTTGCCAACTGTCCAAAAGACTGCATTACCTTTTCTCATGGCCAGGCACATATTGAAGAGGATCGTTGCATTCGTTGTGGCAAGTGTAAGGAAGTCTGTCCTTTCCATGCTGTCGTGCACATTCCTGTCCCTTGTGAAGAAGCTTGTCCTGTCAATGCTGTGAAAAAGAATGAAGATGGGTATGTGGAGATCGACTATAAGAAATGCATCAGCTGTGGCCGTTGTGCTATGAGTTGTCCGTTTGGTGCAATCGTTGAGCGTTCAGGATTGATTCCTGTAGTGAAGATGCTCAAAGCCCAACAGCATGTCACTGCAATGATTGCTCCTGCCATCGAGGGACAGTTCCCCGGAACACTTGCACAGATAAAACAAGCATTGCTCAGTTGCGGTTTTTCATCTGTCGTGGAGGTTTCTCAAGGGGCTGAGACGACAAGCATTCACGAAGCACATGAACTGACCCATCGAAAAGAGAGCGGAGCCGGCTATATGACGACCAGTTGTTGCCCAGCTTACATGGAAGTGGTGGATAAGCATCTTCCGTTCTTGTCGGAAAGAAGATCTGAAGCACTTTCTCCCATGGGATATATCGCCCAATGGTGCAAGGAACAGAATCCTGAAACCAAGACGATTTTCATCGGGCCTTGTCTGGCCAAGAAGGTGGAAGCCATTCGCCTTGGCACGATTGATGGAGTGATGACGTTCAGTGAGCTGGCCTCCTTGTTCATGGCAAAAGGCGTGGATGTACGGGAGATGGAGAGTGCTGATCTTGGTGATACTGCTTCCTTTGAGGATTGTCGTCAATTTGCAGTGTCCTCAGGTGTTGCCGGTTGTGTTCTCAATCGTTTGGAGGGCAGTCAGGAGGTGAACGTGCTTCCTATCAATGGAATTGACAAGAAAATGTTCAGAGCCATGAAAATCTGGGAGAAACGTCCGCCTGAAGCCGATTTGATAGAAGTCATGTGCTGTGAGGGTGGTTGTATCAACGGACCTGGTACCATTGTGAAACCATCGGTGGCGCTCAAACTCCGTGGTGGCAACAAGGCAGCTACTCCTGTCAAGGCAATGAGGGATCCTCTGGTGAGGAGCGAGATGCATGAGCGAAAATAATGAGGAAGTCACACTGCTTTTGCAGCTTGAGAGCCTCATTGGTCCTTGGGAGGGCAATATCCTACGAAGATATTGCCATCTCAGCAATGCAAGTGCCTTGCTGTGGGATTACTTCAAGCAGATCAACTGGGTGGGGTTCTATCTTGTAGAAGAGGGAAAAGAACGGTTGATCCTGGGGCCCTTCCAAGGAAAAGTAGCCTGTACCGACATCCAGTTTTCTCGAGGTGTCTGTGGAAAAGCTGCAAGAAGTGCTCAGAGTCAGTTGGTCGAGGATGTACACCTGTTTCCCGGGCATATTGCCTGTGATGTTGCTTCCCGTAGCGAGTTGGTGGTTCCGATCCTTGATGCAAGAGGAAATGTCGTAGCTCTCATCGATGTTGACAGTCCCTTGGTGGGACGATTCACGAAAAGCGATCAAACCCTTTTGGAGCAGGTCTCTTCCTTGCTTGCAAAGATGCTTTGGACTTGACTATTTTAGGGAATGTGAGCATGCTACTAGCAAGGCGTTGAGAAAGACGAGTATCCAGAAGCGGCGTGAAAGAGAGGATTCCCCCCCTTAGGGTGGTTGAGAGGAATCTGACGAGCGCTTGGTGAAAACCCCTTTTGAGCCGCATACCGAACGGGAAACTCAGTAGATTATGCCGTACACCTGACGATACAGGTACAATGAGCGTCTTATCCGGCGAAAAAGAGTCGGAAAGGAAGCAAGGTGGAACCGCGGATACATGAGAACCTTCATGTCTTCGTCCTTGCCGGATACGGAACATGCCGTAACGGAAGGAGAAGGCATGAGGGTTTTCTTTTTTTGGTACACACCCACCTTGTAACGGTGGAAAGGAGATAGGAATGGCTAAAGAGGAAATGGGAGAGAAGCTCTCCAAGATTCGTCACTCTATGTCGCATGTTATGGCTGAAGCTGTGTTGGAAATGTTTCCTACTGCACAGATTGCCATCGGTCCGTCGATTGAAAATGGTTTTTACTACGATTTTGAGTTACCGAGACAGTTACTTAGTGAAGACTTGGAAGAAATCAGTAATCGGATGAAGGCCATCATTGCTGAAAATAAGATGTTTGTGAGGACAGCTGTCAGTCGCGAGGAAGCAAAGAAGTTTTTTGCTGATCAGAAATATAAGCTTGAACTACTCGATGCAATCCCTGAGGATGAAGAGGTTTCTCTCTATAACCAAGGTGGTTTCACCGACCTCTGCAGGGGCCCTCATGTCGAATCCACCAAAGAACTGAAGGCTGACTCTTTCAAACTGATGAGTATTGCAGGTGCATATTGGAGAGGCAAGGAGTCAAACCCCATGCTTACCCGTATCTATGGAACCGCATGGGCCAATGCTAAGGAGCTGAGACTCTATCTGCAGCATCTTGAGGATGTTGAGAAGAGAGATCACCGCAAACTTGGAAAGGACCTCGATCTCTTCAGCTTGCACGAAGAAGCTGGTCCAGGACTTGTGTATTGGCATCCAATGGGGGCGAGAATCCGTCAGGCCATCGAGAGTTTCTGGAGAGAAGAACACTATGCCAATGGCTATGAGATGGTCTATACCCCACATATTGGGAAATCTTGGCTCTGGGAGACCAGTGGTCACCTCGATTTCTATAAAGAAGGTATGTATCCCAAGATGGATATGGACAAGAGTGACTACTATGTGAAGCCCATGAACTGTCCATTCCATATCATGATTTACAAGAACAGCAAGCACTCCTACCGCGACCTTCCGTTCCGTTGGGCTGAGCTTGGAACGGTATATCGATATGAGAAAGCCGGTGCCATGCATGGATTGATGCGAGTCCGAGGTTTTACCCAGGACGATGCTCACTTGTTTGTCACTCCCGACCAGATGAATGAAGAGATTTTGGAAGTGCTTCGGTTCTCGTTGCACATGCTGCATTCTTTTGGGTTTGTCGACATCAAGGCCTATCTTTCGACCAGACCTGAAAAAGCGGTTGGTGAAGTCAGTAAATGGGATGCTGCTACAGAAGCCCTTCGGCAGGCAATTGAAGCTGAAGGATTGAGCTATGAAGTTGATGAAGGTGGTGGTGCTTTCTATGGTCCGAAGATTGATTTGAAAGTCAAGGATGCCATTGGACGAGAATGGCAGCTTTCTACCGTTCAGTTTGATTTTAACCTTCCTGAGCGTTTCAACATGACCTTCGTTGATAAGGACGGTGTCGAAAAACGTCCTTACATGATTCACCGCGCTTTGCTTGGTTCGATCGAACGGTTCTTTGGAGTTCTGATTGAGCACTATGCTGGAGCTTTCCCGCCATGGCTGGCTCCTGAACAGATCAAGGTGATTCCCGTTGGTGAAGCATTCTTCGATTATGCCAAGCAGCTCGAGAAACGCCTGCGATTGGAAGGCTTGCGAGCTTCAGCTGATCTTGGTGACGACCGAATGAATGCCAAGATCCGTAACGCCCAGCAGTTGAAGATTCCTTATATGGTGATTATCGGAGATCGTGAGGCAACCAATGATCAGGTATCGATACGATACAGGAACGGTAAGCAGGAAAATGGCGTACTGACCTCTGATTTCATTGCTTCTGTCAAAGCTACGATTGCAAGCAAGGAACAGCTGTAAAAAAAGAGTATTGCATCAGAGAGCCGGAGTGATCCGGCTCTCTTCATTGGGAGGGACAACGATGACTAGAGATAAGGCTTTGGTGCAGATAGAAGAAATGGATCGTCAACTCGTTATGCTGGAACATATTGGGTCGGTATTGTCTTGGGACCAGGAAATAGCGGCTTCTAAGAAAGGGCTTGATGAAAGGGCAAGCCAAATGGGTTGGATTTCTTCCCAAGCCCATGAACTCGCATGTGGGGAACAGATGGGTGAAGCGTTATCAGCACTTGGTGCTGATCGTCAGCATCCTGAAGGATCAGGTGCGGATGATTTTGAGAAAGCCTTGATTCGCATCCGCTTCAGAGCATGGGATAAGAATCGAAGTATGAGCACTGAACTTGTAAGGAAAATCAGTGAAACAGCTTCACGTGCTCATGACCATTGGGTTGAAGCAAGAAACCAGAATGATTGGGATGTGTTCAAACCTGATTTGCAGGAAGTCCTTGAACTGGCAAAAGAGAAAGCCGAGTGCTATAAAAGGGAAGGCTCTTCTCTGTATGATGGGTTGTTGGATGATTTTGAGGAAGGGATGAAAGCTTCACAAGTCACTACTTTGTTTGCCTCTATCAAGCCTAGATTGGTGGATTTGGTGCAGAAGCTGTCAGAAAAACAGGTGGACGACTCTTTTTTGAGGATGGACTATCCTGTAGATAAGCAAGAGGCTTTCGCAAAACTGGTTCTGGATGACATGGGATTTGATTTTTCCCGGGGTAGTAGAGCTGTATCGGTACATCCCTTCACTTCAACCCTTGGTTGTGATGATATCCGGATCACCACTCGGTATACCGACCCTAGTGTCATGGATTCTTTCAGTTCTACTGTCCATGAGGGTGGACACGCTTTGTATGAAATGGGCGCTTCTTGGGGGCGACAGAAAGGTACAAGCATATCGAATGGGGCTTCTTTTGGAATGCATGAGTCCCAAAGCCGGCTTTGGGAAAATATGATTGGGAAAAACGAGAATTTTTGGATACATTACTATCCTATGTTCAAGGAAATTTTCCCTTCCCAGACTGATGGCATCAGCTTGGACCGTTTCGTCAAGGCCATCAACAAGGTGGAACCAGGATGCATCAGGGTGAACGCAGATGAAGTCGGTTATTCGTTGCACATCATGCTTCGGTTTGAACTGGAGCAGGATATGTTTTCAGGAAAGATTTCTCTTGATGATCTTCCTTCCGCTTGGAACGAGAAGAGTAGGGAAATGTTGGGTATTGTTCCAAAAACCTTTGCAGAAGGAGTGTTGCAGGATGTCCACTGGAGCAGTGGGGATTTTGGGTATTTTCCTACATATGCCTTGGGAAATCTATATGGGGCGCAGATTTGGGAAAGAATGAGATCGGAAATGGATGTTGATGCGTTGTTGAAAAGAGGGAAACTCGGAGAAATAGGGTCTTTTCTTGATACACACGTGTATAAAAAAGGTTCCTTGTACAAGAGTTCTGACCTGCTTGGACAGGTGACAGGAAAACCTCTTGACGCAACAATCTTCTCCCGTTACCTTGAAGACAAATTCAGCTGTTTGTTCGGCTGCTAGAGGATGTGTATGAATATTCCGAATAAGCTTACTGTTTCCCGATTAATCATGGCCCCTTTGTTTTTCATATCGTTTCAACTGCCTGTTTGGGTTGGTCCTGAATTGGCTGATCTTTCCTCTGTGCTGACAATCATATTGTGGGCATGTACTGAATTGACGGATTTGCTCGATGGACAGATTGCAAGAAAGCGCAATCTTGTTACCGATTTGGGGAAGGTGATGGATCCTTTTGCCGATACGTTTTCCCGTCTTACCTATTTCGTATGTCTTTCGCAGGCAGGAATCATGCCTAGCTGGACGTTCATTCTCATCATGTGGAGAGAGTTTTCCATTCTTTTCGTCAGGATGTTGATGATGGGAAAAGGAAAGCCGGTTGCTGCTAACATTTGGGGTAAGAGCAAAGCAGTCCTGTATGCCGTAAGTGGTGCTGCCGGGGTGTTGTATATTGCTTTTAGCCGTTGGTTCGCACATGCGACTTGGCTTGCTTCCGTTTCTTCTGTTCTTACAGTGATTTTCATTTTGGCTGCCATCGCCTCGGTTGTGTCCTTCCTTACGTATGTGAAGGCCATCATCCGTGACGGAAGCCTTTCAACCATGACCCGCTAGGTGAATATGAATACAATAATTGATCAGAAAGGTTCTGCAGTTTTGCGGGACCTTTCTTTGCTTACGAAAAACGAGGTTGATCCGATTCAGTACGTACTTACTGATGTTGATGATACGATTACCACGAGAGGTAAGTTGCGTCCTGAAGGATTGCAGGCCTTATGGGATTTGTCAGAACGGGGATTCAAGGTCATCTGCGTCACCGGTGGGTCTGCAGGTTGGGGCGATACCTATTTGAGACAATGGCCTGTGGAGGCGGTTCTCAGCGAAAGTGGGGCTGTATGCCTCTATCGTGAAAATGGAGCGATCAAGCGATATGTCCATCCTTCCATCGTACAGAAAGGATATGCTGATCG
>Ga0172377_10004568_pt1 | contig 14219 bp, 13 predicted proteins | sample Pumphouse3metaG_FD_119749 | JGI IMG/M metagenome (GOLD analysis project Ga0172377, IMG submission 119749) | Leachate microbial communities from a municipal landfill in Southern Ontario, Canada - Pumphouse #3 metaG | ecosystem: Engineered > Solid waste > Landfill > Unclassified | place: Canada... | reverse complement strand
TAGTTCAAATGAAAATGAAACACCATCATAGCTGACTGTTCGAAACATCCGCGAGGGCAGAGACTTCAATCTGCTTTTTCACAAAAAAATAACACTTATTATATTTTTGAATTTGCAAGTGCCACATTTACAGCACCTTACAAAAACGAAATTATAACAAGTGTCAAAATCTTGTGATTGTTATTCTCAAGACCAATATCTCACACCCGCGAGGGCAGAGACTCCGCGTGGACAGAGACTCCGCGTGGGCAGAGACTTTTCTCTTGATCTCCCTATAAGTATAAACTATATATAATAAATTAGTAAATACTATAATTCAGATTTAAACATTGGATCCCATGGTGGAAGCATAGTAGGTTTCTCATCAAGAAGTTTTAATACCTTAGATGGAACATACTTCTTTTCCACTACTAAACGGAACATATATTCATTAAACCACTCATCCGTCATTATTAAATGTCCATTAAAACCATAATCGCCCCAAGAATTCTCCACTTCCCACTTTTTAGCTACACCATTCTCATCCAAATCAACCGCCATCAATGTCATAGCATGAGAAGAACCACTTGCACCAGTAATAATCCTTTCTTTCTTATTCATAGAAAACTTCTCTCCCATCAAATCATCATAATCATAATAATTGACATCAAGAAAACCTTTCTTACGATTTAGAAACTTACCAACATCACAAGAAAAATACATCATAGTAGAATCTTTAATAGAAGCTATAGCCATATCTTTTATCTCTTGAATAGGAAGATTAATATATATCCAATTTTCCCCATCATAAGAATGTCTATCCATATCAATCTCATAAGTTTTATAGAACTCACGAGTAGGATCATTCATCAATAAAACATAATTATCTACCAATTTTTTACCAACAAACTCATCATAAAAAGACTTAGGAGTATATTCTTTGGTACTTACTGCTTCTCCATCAGCATTATAACAAGTCCATGTAAACTCTGTAGGAGGAACTCCGAAATTTAAAACTAAAAAACGATAAAGAAAAGTCAACATCTCAGTCTTACGAGCCTCTAACTTTTCTTCCATCTCAGAAAGTTTAGCACGCTTTAAAACAGGAGCAGCCTCAAATCCATCCTTACTACCAGCTAACCTTCTCAACTCCAGACCATACTCTTGAAGCTTTTTAGTCATAAGAGAAGCAAAAGCCTTAGTATTATTACTAGAATTAGTCTCAGGCATAACATTAGAAGGAACTAAACCATATTTTTCAACTAAATCCTGGACACCTGTAAACTGTCCTCCATCACCTATAGCATGACGAAAAAGCCAAGCCACTTTTCTATCTCTGATATCCTTAGTACGAGTATCAATTATACCTTGAAGAAAAAGATTTGATTTTTCAAGTTGATCATAAAAAGAAATATAATTATGAGAAAAATGAAAATCTCCAAGATTATGCTCAGCTATAGTTTTAGCTCTCAAAACATTTAATCCAGAAAACAGCCAACAACGGCCACTAGACTCCTGATCAGTTATCCCCTTAGTATTCACCTTATTAGAAAAATGAGTATCCATTTTCCCTTCATTCTCAAGATTCAAAGCCAAGGTATTAATATCACTATGAGAAATAGCATTCATAAGAGCTTTTTCTTCCATAGTTCCTGAATAACCTTGTTTAATTTTCGACATCATTTCCTCGGTTATACCACCTTGGGCGAATAGAAATGAGCTCAGACAGAGACCTGCAGCTATCGTAATTATTTTTTTCATATAAAGATATAATTTAAATTATTATTGTAAATAAGAAGTAAATTAGTCTGCAAGATAATGAAAATTCTCAACAAAATCCATCAAGGCATTTGGGATATCACCCGCTCCTGTCATATAAGCAGCACGAAACCCAGCATTCCCATTAACCTCACACAGCAGAAAACCACCATCATTAAAAAGTAAATCTACACCTGCGAAATCTAAATTCAGGGCAATGCTTGCTTTCTCCGCCATAGAAGCCACCTCTCGACCTTTAGTAGTAGATAAATCGAACTTCCTGGCTTTACCACCTTGCGCTAGATTAGACTTAAATGACTTATCATTATACCTTTCAACTGCGGCAATAGCTTTACCCCCTATGACCCAAACTCGTATATCACGACCTTCACTTGATTCTATATACTGCTGAAATATAAAATGATCAGGGAAAATCAAACCCGTCATTCCCATTTCATTTTTCTTATTTAGATAAAGATTCTGGAAATCTTTTTCAGATTTTATCAAATAAACTTCTTCCCCTTTCGACCCACATCTTGCCTTCGCTATAAATACATCACTCTCGAAATAGTCAGAAATATTTTTATAAGAAACAGTCAGCTCTGTTCTATAAAGACGTGGCAATTGAATATGATTTTTTTCTAAAACAAGCTGAGTTTCATATTTATCACGAGATAAAAACATAGCTTTAGACTTATTAAAAACTTTAACACCCCTTTCTTCGAAGAATAAAGATAACTTTTTATTATAACCACGAATTAACACATAATCCGGCAATTCTTCTGGAAATTCCTCATCATAAAAATCTTCATTATTAGATAATTTCTCTATAAAATCCTCATAAGATTCCTGAAAGAAAAATATATGAAGTAAAATATGATGTTCATAAGCCTTAGCTTTAAACCATTCAAATGCTGAATTTCGTCTAGGTGTCGTTTCCGGATAAAACATCCACATCGTAGAATCAAACTTGATATTAGAGATACCGAGCTCATATTCACTCATAGAATCATAATCATCTATTGATTCAAAATTCATATCTTGGCCATCATCTATAATCATTAATACCCTGAGCGATCCATATCGCGCTTAACATCTTTCTCTTTAATAGAATTTCTCTTATCATACTCCTTCTTACCCTTAGCTAATGCGATATTTAATTTCGCATACCCCTTTTCATTTATAAAAAGACTAATAGTAGTAATAGTAAGTCCTTTTTCTTTAGTCGCTCGTTGTAATTTTCTTAATTCTCTTCTATTAAGCAAAAGTTTCCTATCTCTTTTTGGTTCATGACTACTAAATGAGCTAGCCCACCAATAATCAGATATATGCATATTTCTAACGAATAGTTCATTATTTATAAAATAACAATAACTATCAGATAAAGAAGCTTTCCCAGCACGGATAGACTTAATCTCTGTACCCGTCAAAACAATACCAGCCGTATATTTATCTAAGAATTCATATTCATACGACGCTCTCTTGTTTTTAATATAAACGTTACTATTTCCTTTACTTTTTTTCATCGCCCAAAGATACTGTTTATTTTTTAAAAGGATCAACCCATTCTATCTCTATTCCACGCCTGCTCATTCCTCTAAACCAAGTCATTTGACGTTTTGAAAATTGATGAATAGCGATAGCTAATTTTTCCCTCATTTGCTCGAAACTTAATTCTCCTAAAATATACTTAGTTACAAATTTATATTCAAGCCCATAATAAATTAAATTTTCTGGAGGAATACCACTCTTTATTAATCCCTCCACTTCCTCTACAAGTCCTTCTTTTAATCTAGCATCAAGTCTTGCATCTATCCTGGCAATACGCTCCTCACGGCTGACATTTATACCTATATATTTAACATTCCTGGGATGAATTATTTTCTCCCCAGCACTAGTTAACTCTTGAGAAGGATCTTGAGGATGCTCTGACTGATATATGGCAATCTCGAGAGCACGGATTAAACGTTTACGTGTATCATAATCAGTGCCATTATGCAAGGGTTTCAATGAAGCTAATTTGGCAATAAGACGATCTGTAGGTTCCTCTTCGAGCTTAGCTCGAAGCTGAGGATCCGGTGGTACAGCTTGCAAATCGTAATCTCTTATAGCCGCTTCTATATAAAGACCAGAACCACCACAGAGAATCGGGCATTGCCCTAGATTACGAAGCTTAGTATATATCTCTAAAAAATCTTTGCGATAATGATATATATCATATTTTTCTCCTGCATCTATTATATCTATTAAATGATAAGGTATTTGCTTAAAACCACCATTTCCATCAGGAATAGTGTATTCAGAAATGTCTTTACCCGTACCTATATCCATTCCTCTATATACTTGCCTTGAATCTGCAGATATTATTTCAGTATTGAGTTCTGAGGCAAGGTGAACAGCGAACTTAGTCTTACCAGAGGCAGTAGGTCCAAGCACACATATTAAATCATATTCACTATAATCACTCATCTATACCAATTTCTTAGCAGCTTCACGTGCTGTATTTAATTTGGTAGGAGTCAACATAGCTGAACGTCCATGTTTATGTACCCAAATTAAAATAATTATACCAGCTAAAATGAAAGGGATACTTAATAATTGTCCCATATTTAAAGACATTCCTTTCTCAAAAGGTTCTTGTACTTGTTTTATAAATTCTATCAAGAATCTCGCTGTAAAACAACCAATTATAAAGACAGAGAAAATAACACCTCGTTTTAATTTTGGTAAATATTTTCTATAAACCCAAAGCAAAATGATTCCTAAGGCAAGATATGCCAGAGCTTCATAAATCTGTGTAGGATGTTTTGGAACAGTCTCTCCTCTTAATTTAAATACAAATCCCCATGGTAAATCAGTAGGATCTCCATAAATCTCAGAATTAAATAGATTACCAAGACGAATCAAACAGCCTTCAAAACCTACTGCTATAGCTAATCTATCTATGACCCAGAAAAAATCGAATCCATATTTTTTACCATATCTGTTAACATACCACCATATTCCAAGCATCACGCCAATAGCACCTCCATGAGAGGCAAGGCCTCCTTTCCACGTTTGTAAAATCTCTATCGGGTGAGCAAAGTAATATGCCGGATCATAAAAAAGGACATGACCTAAACGGGCACCAACCAATGTACATAATAACATAGCATATAAAAGTGGATCTAAAAGTTTAGCAGGTAATCCTTCTCTTTTATAAAACCACGTAAACAAATAATATCCCAAGATAAATCCAGATACGAATAATAGGGAATAATATTTTACTGATAATCTTCCTAAATGAAAAATTACTGGATCTACATCCCAATTTATAGCTAATAATGCACTCATTTTTTATAATATTAATCTAGTAAAAACACTTAATGGTAATGACCTTCCGAAATTATCTTTTAATATAAGTTCTCCTGAAATTCTCTCACCTTTATCACCCATAGCCACCTTAGTAAGAGTATCTGCTAACATGGCTGAATATCCATTCGAATAAAGATTCAGAACCATAAAACTATCCTTCGGTGCTAAAATTTTAGAACAAGCCTCTAATAATTCATATAGACTTTCGTCTAATTTCCAACGCTCTCCATCTGGTCCTCTTCCATATGCTGGAGGGTCAAGAATAATTCCTTGATATTTATGTCCTCTTTTAGCCTCTCTTTTAACGAACTTAAGTGCATCTTCAACGATCCACCTTATATTATCTAGTCCACTCCTCTCCATATTCTCTTTAGCCCAAGTAACTACTTGTTTTACAGAATCAAGATGAGTTACATCTGCTCCTGCTTTTTTAGCAGCCAATGATGCCGCTCCTGTATAAGCGAATAAATTAAGAACTTTCGGAGCCTGACTTGGTTTCCCGGTAGATAAAGCTGTCTTGTCGTTAATTTTCTTTATTCTTTCGACTTGTGTATATATGAAATCCCAATTGGGAGCTTGCTCTGGAAATACTCCTACATGTTTAAATGATGTAAGTCCTAAACGTAATTTTAATCCATTATAACCTATTACCCAACGATCTTGCATGGAACGGTCACTTTTCCAATTTCCACTATCTTCCTTGCCCTGACGATTAAATCCTGCACCTTGGGTAAATAAAGTATTTCTTCTTTTTATCCATTCCTGGTCAGACAAAGCTTTAGGCCATAAAGCTTTGGGCTCAGGTCTTTGTAATATAAAACGTCCGAAACGTTCAAGTTTCTCGAAATTTCCAGAATCGATTAATTCATAATCCTTCCAGTTCTCTGATGGTGATTCTAATAACATATTATCTATTTTCAACCACAAAGATAGATAAAAAAATATTTTTTATTACTTTTGCGAGAGAATATATAATATATACTATTAAAATAAATTTAAGATAATGCAAACAATTAGCAATTACGACTTTACTGGTAAAAAAGCTATCGTTCGTGTGGACTTCAATGTTCCACTTAACGAAAAATTTGAAATTACTGATGACACTAGAATGAGAGCTGCCATCCCTACGCTAAAAAAAGTATTAGAGAAAGGAGGTTCACTTATTATCATGTCTCATCTAGGACGTCCAAAAGGTCCTGAGGATAAATTTTCTTTAAAACATATTATAGGACACTTATCTGAACTACTTGGAACAGATGTCAAATTCGCTGATGATTGCATGAAAGCTAAAGCTCAAGCTGATGAGCTTAAAGATGGTGAAGTACTTCTTCTTGAAAACTTACGTTTTTATGCAGAAGAACAAGGCAAACCTTTTGGTTTAGCTAAAGATGCTGACCAGGCTACTAAAGATGCTGCTAAAAAAGCTGTTAAAGAGTCTCAAAAACAATTTGTTAAAACTCTTGCTTCTTACGCAGACTGTTATATTAATGATGCATTCGGTACTGCTCACAGATCTCACGCTTCTACTGCACTTATAGCTTCTTATTTCCCAAATGACAAAATGTTTGGATATATCATGGAAAACGAGATTAAAGCTATAGACACAGTTTTAAACAATCCTCAACACCCATTAACAGCTATTATCGGTGGTGCTAAAGTTTCATCTAAAATCGGTATTATAGAGAATCTTTTAGACCGTGTAGATAATCTTATCATTGGTGGTGGTATGGTATTTACTTTCATCAAAGCGCTTGGTGGAAAAATAGGAACTAGTATCTGTGAAGATGATCAGATCGATACTGCTTTAAGAATCATCAAAAAAGCAAAAGAAAAGAATGTAGATCTTCATTTAAAAAGAGAAGTTCTTATCGCTGATGCTTTCTCAAATGATGCAAATACTCAAATCGTTCCTAATGACGAAATTCCAGACGGATGGGAAGGTATGGACGCTGCTCCATCTGGCATAGAATTCATTAAAAATGTAATAGAGAAAAGTAACACTATCCTTTGGAATGGTCCTCTAGGTGTATTCGAAATGCCTAAATTCGCTGTTTCTACTAACGAGACTGCTAAATTATTAGCTAAAGCTACTGAAAGAGGTGCCTTTACTTTAGTTGGTGGTGGTGATTCTGTAGCTGCTGTTACTCAAATGGGATTTGCTGATAAAGTTAGTTATGTATCCACTGGTGGTGGTGCTATGCTTGAATACTTAGAAGGTAAAACTCTTCCTGGTATCAAAGCTATTCAAGATTAATTATTATATAATCGTGAACTAATCGATTAAATTTAGGCGTAGGTCACTAACGTCCTACGCCTTATTATTTTATGTACGAACAACTAAAAACCTTAGATAGTATAAGTTTGAATTTTAATGCTGCTGGTATTAATACTATTAATATCGTGCTAGCTATAATTATGTTTGGAGTAGCCTTAGGCATTAAGTTTCATACATTTAAAACTATCTTTACAAAACCAAAATCTATAATCGTAGGACTGCTACTACAATGGTTTGGATTACCTTTTATTACTTTCATTCTAACTTTAGTGCTTTCTAGATGGATAACTCCTACTGTCGCATTAGGAATGATTTTAGTAGCCGCATGCCCTGGAGGAAATATCTCTAATTTCATGTCATCCTACGCCAAGGCCAATGTTGAATTATCTGTTAGTATGACTGCTGTCACTACTGTTTTCGCGACTTTAATGACTCCTTTTAATTTCGCACTTTATGGAAAGCTTTATTATGATTATTTAAATCTAAAAGCAAGTGCACTTCCTGTACTTACCATAAGTTTTATGCCTATGTTTAAGCAGGTATTATTATTACTAGGTATCCCTATTGTTCTTGGAATATTATTTTCAAATTATTTTCCGCGTCTAACTGAGAAAATTAAAAAGCCTTTTCAGTGGTTATCTTTAGTTTTCTTTATATTTATGGTAATAGCAGCTTTTGGTCAAAATGTTCATTTGTTTTTACATTATATCCAATTCATTTTTATTATCGTCGTTATTCATAATTTATTTGCCTTGACTCTTGGTTACACTGGAGCAAGTATATTTAGACTACCAAAAATAGATAGACGTTCATTAACATTAGAAGTCGGCATTCAGAACTCTGGTTTAGGACTAGTTCTTTTATTTAATCCGGCTATCTTTCCTCAACAAGGAATGGGCGGAATGTTATTTATAACAGCTTGGTGGGGAATATGGCATATCATAGCTGGACTCAGCATCTCTTCAATATTTAGGAAAAAGTCTTTATAATTTTTTATCTTTGAGCTATGGCTAAAAAAAGAAAAATACAAGATCCTGAATTTTTATATTCTTTATTAAAACATTACGTCGATTACCAGTTAAAGATGTCTTATAGACGTATAGAATATGTAGGAAAAGAAAATATACCTGAAGACGGATCTATAATCTTCGCCCCAAATCATGCTAATGCATTAATGGACGCTTTAGTAGTTTTAGCATTAAGAGAAGAACCGACTGTTTTCGTATCTCGTGCTGATATTTTCAAGAATCCTAAAATCGCTAAGCTTTTGGCTTTTATTAAAATAATGCCAATAAAGCGAATTAGAGATGGTATTAATGAAGTCAAGAAAAATGATGAGACGTTTCAGAAAGCTGTCGATGTACTGAAAGATGGAGTCGCATTTTGTATTCTGCCAGAAGGCACACATAGGGGTATGCACTCTCTACTCCCACTAACCAAAGGAATCTTTCGCATTGCCATAAAAGCTCAAAAAAATATATCAGATAAAGTGCCGATTTATATAGTTCCACTAGGGATTGAATATGGTAATTTTTATCGTTTCCGTTCTACTGTACTGGTTCAGATAGGTCGTCCTATAAATGTTAAAAACTTTTTAGAGGAACATTCAGAAGATACTATTCCTGAAATCATGAATATGATGAAGTCAGAATTAAGTAATCGTATGAAAGAAAACATTCTATACATTCCTGATGACGAAGACTATTATTCTATCTATCAGCTAACTAGTATTATGTTGAATTATCAAATAGAATCTTTGAAAGAAGAAAAATATGACGATGTATCTTTCGCTGAAATTATTCCTGTAAAAGACATAAATAGAAGTATTCTTGTTACGAGAAGAGAGGCTAATAAATTAACAGTAGCTCAAATCCTTAAGATGAAGGAGGAGAATCCTGAACTCGCTAGAAAGATTCTGGATTTATGTCAAGAAATTTATGATATAAGAGTAAAGGCTAAGATTAGTAGTAATTCTATTATAGTTAAGCACCCTTTCTGGTCTCGTACTCTAAATATTAATATCGCTATTCTAGGTTCGCCCTATATATTAGCTATGCATATTCTGGATGCTCCTATTAACATAGTATCTAGATTATTATTTAAGAGATTCTCGGATAAAACTTTTTATAATTCGTTACAATTTTTCGTAACTTTATTTTTAAAGCCTATATTACTAACGATATATGCTATCATTTTATTTGTATTATTTAGATGGGAGTGGGCACTTCTCGCATTGATATTAATTATTCCTATGAATATCGTGACAGAAGACAGTCTCCATTTGCTGAGAATTATTCGTTCTGATATCAAATTATTAAATAGAATTAAACTGAGAAAAAAGATTTCTGCAGTTCGCAAATTATTTATTAAAAGTATTTAATCATGAAAAAAATATTCTTCATAATTAGTCTATTATTTGGACTTAATATTTTCTTTATTTGCAGCTCAGAGAATGCTATCTCGGCTCAGACTAGAGAGGAGAATAAGACCATTACTAAAACAGGCGTAAATTTCGGACCTCTTCCAGTCATAGCATTTGATGCAGACTTGGGATTTCAATACGGGGCAATATTAAATTTATATAATTTCGGAGATGGAGAGACCTATCCTAACCCTTTATCACAGTGGTATTTCGAAATATCCAGATATACCAAAGGCTCTACTTATTTTTCTGTTTATTATGACTCTAAATTTCTTATTCCCGGAATGAGACTATCTGTCGCTGCTTCTGCTTTAAGATCTACAGCGATGAATTTTTATGGGTTTAATGGATATCGTGCTTATTTTGATGCTTCAGAATTATCCGCATATTATAGAATGGATAAGATAGACCCTACTTTTAAAGCAGATTTAATAGGACAGATTGGAGAAACCAACTTTTATTGGGAAGCCGGATATCATTTTAATTATGTTAAACTTGATGATCTAGATAGAGATAAAATTAATGATGGTAAAAGTGCAGATGAGATTTTCCCTGATTCTCGTTTAACTCTTTTCGAACAATATAAGAAATGGGGAATCATTTCTGATGACCAGGCTGATGGTGGAGCCAGTAGTGCTATTCGTTTAGGTCTTATGTATGATACGAGAAATGTAGAAAATGCTCCTTCAAAAGGTATCTGGGCTGAAGCTCAATTAATAGCTGCTCCTAAATTTTTAGGTACTTCTGATCCTTATTACAGATATAATTTAATGTTTTGTAATTATTTACCTATTATGGATAAGTCATTGGTTTTCGCTTATAGATTAAATTATCTGGGAACCTTTGGGAACTCTGCTCCTTTTTATGAACTTTATTATACTTCTGTTATGGGAAAAGGTTCTGATAAAAATGCTTTCGGTGGCTATAGAACTATACGAGGTATGTTACTTGATAGATTGGTAGGACTGGATGTTGGTTCATTTAATATAGAGCTAAGACAGCGTTTCCGCTCCTTTCCTTTAATGAACCAAAATATCTCTTTAGGGTTAAGTGCTTTTATGGATGGAGGTATGTCTTTTAAAGATTTGAGTATGGATTCTGATATTTCCACAGGGTCGGAATCTTATGTAGCTGATATGGCTGCATACAATGCATACATTGCCCAAGGAAAAAAGAATGATTCAATGCATATCACCACTGGTGCTGGTTTTCGTTTTATTATGAATGAGAATTTCATAGTCGCACTTGAATATGGTGTTCCACTCGACAAGCAAGATGCTGATGGTGGTAGCTTCTATGTAAATCTTAACTATCTATTTTAAAATAAGGTATTTAGCGCTATATAATTTGTAATTTTTACTGATTTATTTGTAAAGTTAATTTATTCAGTTATTTTTGTCATTATAAATTATTAAACGTATGTTTAAAACAAATGTTTAATAATTACAATTGTATAAATTAATAGTATGGATAAAAGAGATAAAAAAGAAGCTATTTTAAATTCAGCTAGAGCATTATTTATCGAAAATGGATATCAAAGTACTTCGGTTAGAGATATAGCCAAAAAAGCAGATGTGAACTTAGCTCTGGTTAATTATTATTTTTCAAGTAAAGAGGATTTATTTGATTTAATTTTCGACAATATAGTTTTACAAATATTAAACGGAATGAAGTTTGAGATTTCTGCAGAAAATTCAGCATGTGAAAATATCGAACACGCAGTTAATACTTATACTGAAGCATTAATTAAAAATCCAGAATTAACCAGCTTTATATTTCAAGAGATTATTAAGCATTCCGAACTTTTAAACTCTAGAATAGCGACACTGCAGCATACTAATAATTTCATAAAAGTATTCATAAATTCACTTAATCGCGACATTGAAAAAGGTATTATTCGTAAAATAGATAATCCAGAAATTATAATTCTTAATATAGTATCATTATGTGTTTTCCCTTTCATAAGTAAACCATTAGTCAAAAAAGTTATGAATATAGATGATAAAATATTCGTAAAAGAAATGAGAGATAGAAAAAAAATAATTAGTGATATGCTAAAAACATACCTCACTACATTCTAATAAAATAATCATTATGAACAAAATAAGAGTTAAAAGTTTAATACTATGCTGTATAATAGTTTTCACAGGCAGTTTATCATCTTGCAGCTCCCCAGATAAAAATTACGATGCTTATGGAAACTTAGAAGCTATCGAAATCATCGTCTCATCACAGGGCAATGGTGAAATCGAAGCTATGAATATAGAAGAAGGTAACAAGTTATTCAAAGGGCAGGAGCTCGGACTCATAGATACTATACCACTTCATCTTCAAAAGATTCAAGTTAGGCAGAGTGTAAAAGCTATTTATGCTAAACTACCAAATATAGTAGATCAGATAAATGTCTTAAAAGAAAAATTAGCTAAAGCAGAATTAGAGCAGAATCGTATAAAAGATTTATTTAAGTCTGATGCTGCTACTAGTAAACAATTAGATGATGTAAATTCAGAAGTTAAAGTAATCAAAAAGCAGATAGTAGCTACTTCTTCATCTTTGAATACCCAGCAAAAAGGATTAATAGCAGAAGCTACAGCTCTTGAAGCACAAATAAAATTATTAGATTATAAGATATCTAAATCTATTATAATCTCTCCCATTAATGGCGTCGTACTTACTAAATATGCTTATGCTGGTGAAGTTACCAGTGCTGGCAAACCATTATTTAAAATGGCGAATTTGGATAGTCTTTTATGTAGAGCATATGTTAGTGAGACTCAATTGAATAAGATAAAAATAGGTGGATATGCTAATATCTTAGTAGATGCATCGAAAGATTCAGAAAATAAATATAAAGGTAGAATCACTTGGATTTCTGATAAAGCAGAGTTCACACCTAAGGTAATCCAAACAAAAGAACAAAGAACTAATCTAGTATATGCGATAAAAATATTAGTTCCTAATGATGGTAGTTTAAAGATAGGTATGCCAGCCAGGGTTAAATTCTCAGAAAAGTAAAATGGATTTTATTAAGATAAATAATGTTAGTAAAAGTTTTGGAAGAGTCAAAGCTCTTGAGAATATTAATTTACACATAAAAGAGGGCGAGTTATTTGGATTAATAGGACCTGATGGAGCAGGTAAAACTACCCTTTTCAAATCACTTGTTACTCTAAGTCAAACTGATGAAGGGAATTCAGAAGTTTGCGGTCTTGATACATTTAAAGATAGGAAAAAGATAAGGAATATAGTTGGGTATATGCCTGGTACATTCTCTTTATATAGTGATCTAACTGTATATGAAAATCTTAAATTTTTCGCAGATATTTTTAGTACTAGTATCGAGGAAGGTTTTGAATTAATAAAAGATATCTGGTTACAAATAGAACCATTCAAGAATAGGCCAGCAGGAAAACTTTCTGGAGGCATGAAACAAAAATTGGCTCTATGCTGTGCTCTCGTTCATCAGCCTCAAGTATTATTTTTAGATGAACCTACCACTGGTGTAGATCCAGTCTCTCGAAGAGAATTTTGGCAGATGTTGAAAAGTCTTAAGACTAAAAATATTACAATTTTCGTTTCTACACCTTATATGGATGAAGCTATTCTGTGTGATAGAGTGGCTCTTATTCAGAGAGGTAAAATAATGACTATTGATACACCTCAACAAATCATTAATTCATTTCCATATACTATATATGAAGTGAAATCTAAGAAAATCTTTGATATAATAAAGTTATTTGATGATTGGGATAATACTCATAGTAGTAATGCTTTCGGTAAAAGTGTACATTTTATAAGTTCGAAGAAGGATATTTCAGAATCTGATATTAATTCTTTTTTAGAAGAAAATGGTATTTCTGCTACGAAGATAAAGCCTATTAAGGCTAGTATAGAGGATTGTTTTATAGAGTTTATGTCGAATAATAAAGTTTAAAATAATGATTAATAATAATCCAGAGACGACTGTACATATTAAAGATCTTACTAAAAAATTTGGAGATTTCACGGCCGTAGATGCTATATCTTTAGATGTTAAAAAAGGTGAAATATTCGGTTTTTTAGGAGCTAATGGCGCAGGAAAGACTACTGCTATGCGTATGTTATGTGGTCTGTCTTTATGTACTTCTGGAAAGGGGACTGTGGCTGGATTCGACATTAATCTCCAACAGGAGAATATTAAAAGGAATATCGGCTATATGAGTCAAAAGTTTTCTTTATATGAAGATTTGACGGTGTTTGAAAATATCAGGTTTTATGCTTCTGTATATGGTTTATCGTCTAATGAGATAATAAAACGAAGCAAAGATATATTAGAGCGTCTTGGAATGAGTGGTCAAAGAAACGCTTTCGTCTCTAGTCTTCCTTTAGGATGGAAACAGAAATTGGCTTTTTCTATAGCTGTTATTCATAATCCTGAAATAGTCTTTCTTG
>Ga0172377_10004567_pt1 | contig 14219 bp, 18 predicted proteins | sample Pumphouse3metaG_FD_119749 | JGI IMG/M metagenome (GOLD analysis project Ga0172377, IMG submission 119749) | Leachate microbial communities from a municipal landfill in Southern Ontario, Canada - Pumphouse #3 metaG | ecosystem: Engineered > Solid waste > Landfill > Unclassified | place: Canada... | reverse complement strand
CCGCGATCTGCTCTTTGATCGCTGCCGGCGGTCTCATCATGGTTATCCTCGGCATCGTCGGGGACTATTTGCCCGTCAAGGCCAGTGAAAACTGGATCCTGCTCGGCGAGGCTTCTTTCCAAGCGACGATGAAGATGAACTATCGTTGGTTCGGGGTTATCATTCTCTTGGCCGATGCCCTAATCGTCGTCATCTATCTCAACTACTTCGCGAAGAAGAGCGATATCGATGAGGAGCGGGCTTTGCGGAGGCAGCAACGCCTTCAGGTCATCTCCCAATCTGCCGATGCTCCCTCTCCCGCTGCTCCGACAGCTCCGGCTACCGAAGTCAAAGCGACGCCTGTCGAACCGAAGAAAAACTAAATGAAAAGCGAATGCCTCCGCAAGCGATTGCGGAGGTTTTCTTTTGGCGAACGTGAAGATGAAATAAACCAGAATCATCACTAAGGCTTTTCGAGCAATAACGGGGAAAATCTTGCAACAATCGATAGAATCAAGATGGTGTTTTCGTTTTTTATTTTGCTAGTAGCAACTAGTATGCTTTGCTATAATGAAAAAAAGAAGGGGCGCGCAATCATGGGAAGACGCAAACTTGTCGCGGACATCGATGACAAGATCATGATCGAAGCCATGAAGATGACAATGAAGGCCGGCACCGGACTTGTTTCGACAAAAGAGATGGCGAAAAAACTCCATATCTCCGAACCCGTGATCTTCGCCCACTTCAAAACCAAGACGGATTTGATGGATGCGACTTTCGTGAAAGCCTGCGCTCCTTTATTGAAAGATCAGATTGCGAAGGTCTGCCTCGAAAAAGGCAGCTCCGCCACCTATGAAGACTATAAGCCCGCTCTCCTTTGGGCTCTCTCGTTTAAAAAAGAAACGGTCTTTATTCACCATTATCTCGCCTCGAGTTGCCGCAAGGACAAAATCGTTCACGAAGCGCTTGGCCCCTTCTTCGAACAAACAGGCAAGGCGCTCAAAGCCCTTATCCCCGGGCGCCCGCTTAATCCTGAGCAACGCGACTTCTTGTGCATCGCCTACTTCCATGCCCGTATCGATATCCTGAATATCTTCATTCGGGGCCGTTTCCCCATCACCGATGAATATCTGAGGTTGATGGACTCATTCTTGGTTGGCGGTACCTTCGCTGCCCTTGGCCTTGATAGGCCCCGCAAATAAGAGTGGCTTTTTTGTTCCTTGAAATCCGGGCAAATCCCAATTAAATTTTGCAAAAAAGACTTATATTGAAATAAAATAGGCCATCGCTAGGATGGCCTATTTCCCCTTGGCGCCCTTCGCTTTAAAGCGAAGATTGCGGCGGGAACAGCTCCGAATTTGTCGCGCATTCGGAGCCGTGATTATCTTCTGGCGGAGGAAAAGGGAGTCGAACCCTTGCGCCCGGTTAAGAGCCTACGAGCTTTCCAAGCCCGCCCCTTCAGCCACTTGGGTATTCCTCCACGCCTTTCGCGCGGCAAAGGGAATTATAGGTTGTTAAAGGGCATTTTTCAATGTCGGTTATGTTATAATTTATCCGTTATGAAAGAAATTATCATTGATTCGAAGAATTCGGGACAAAAAGCCGAGAAGTTTGTTCGCCGCTACCTCTCGGAAGCTCCCTTAGGCTACATCTATAAGGCTTTTCGGAAAAAAGATATCAAGGTCAATGGGCATTGGATTCATAAGGACGACATCCTTCAAGAAGGGGACGTTGTTCGAATTTATGTGACCGATCAGCAGTTGGCGGATTTTGCCAAGCCACGCGAGGCCACCAAAGCCGATTTGCCCTTTCCGATCATTTATGAAGACGCCAATGTTTTGATTGTTGACAAGCCATCGGGGCTCCTTGTCATCGGCGATGAAGATGAAAAACGGAATACCCTTGGCCATAAAGTCTTGGATTATCTCTATTTCAAAGGCGAATTCGATCCGAATAACCACGCTTTCGTTCCTGCCCCGGCCCATCGGCTTGATCGCAACACGGCCGGCTTGGTCGTCTTTGGGAAAACCGATGCCGCTTTGAAGGAGCTTGAAGAACTCTTCAAGGATCGGAGCGAGATCGAGAAACGCTATACCGCTTTGGTAAGCGGCGTTTTAAAGGGCAAAGGCGAGATTAAGGCGCCCTTAAAGAAAAATCCGATGAGCGGGCTCGTCAGCGTCACCCCCATAGAAAACGGCGGCAAAGAAAGCCTGACCCGTTACGTGGCCAAAGAGAATTTCACCGACTCTACCCTCGTCGAGGTTGAACTCGTGACAGGGAGAACCCATCAGATTCGCGTTCACTTCCAATCGATTCAGCATCCGCTCATTGGCGATGGGAAATACGGAGATTTCGCCGTTAATCGGCTTTATAAGAACGCCTATGGATTCGATCATCAGTTCCTCCATGCCACTTCTCTCGGCTTCAAAAACGTCGCTGGCGTCCTCTCCGCCCTCAAAGGCAAGACTTTCTTGAGCCCCCTTTCAGCGGAGGAAACTTCCTTAATTGCTCAGCTTCGCTCGGCTGATGCCCCGAAGGAAAAGTGAGGGCGAGGACACCGATTCTTCTGTTGAAGGAAACGATGAACGTTGGCTTGCTTCAGCGATGATTTTATCCGAGGATAAGGCTTTGCTCAAAGCGATGGATCCGGAAGCGAACGACGATGCTTTTTCCAAGCGCCTCGGCGCCGCGCTGAAGAAAGGGTCGGAAATCAAAGTTTAAAGGAATAATTCGGCTAAGGTCAAAGCAACGCCATCGTGGTCGTTGTCTTTTTTTGTTGAAGGGAATTTTGATGAAAGGCGAGGGGATTTGCAGTGGAAAATGGCATAGGGATGGCCTGCTTCATCAAGCATTTCAAGATCGTTTAGACTATCGCCAAAGGCATAGACTTCCTCTTTTTCGAAGCCGAGCGTCTTCTTGAGATAAGCCAAAGCCGACCCTTTATCGACCCCGCGGTAATAGGCTTCGCTATAGAAAGAAGAGGTCCAAGCGCGGAAGGCGATTGAGTCGTGGGCTTCGACCGTCTTTTTTAAGAAAGGGAGATTCGCGTGGCTGCAGCGAAAGACCATCGCATAGGCGTCCTCATGGAGGTTGGTTTCGATCGGCCCGATTTGATGGGGATAATCCTGATAGGGGAAGTAATGGGCCAAATAATGATCTTCGCGAGCAAGATAGATTGTTTTATCCCCTTCGCAAAGGAAGGAGGAGGCTCTTTTGCCAAGGGTGGATGCTATCGCAATCACATCCTCCTTCGGAAAGGTTCGTTTGACTGCGGGAAAATGGGGGTCGCTCGGGTTGTAGACGTGAATGCCGTTGTAGGCGATGACGGGGCTCGTTAATCCGATTGTCTGATAGAAGGGAGCCAACGAGCGGTAGGGCCGGCCGCTGGCAAGGATTATGGTAAAGCCTTTTGAGGCCAGTTCTGTCAGGATTTTGTACGAAAAAGATGTTAGTTCGTTCGCTTTATTGAGCAAGGTGCCATCAAGATCGATGGCGATTAATTTATGGTTCATGTTCGAAAAAAGAAAAGCGAGGAAATCCCCTTGTCTTCCATTATATGACGATGCCCGTTTTCTTCAACGGGAGGATGGTCGGGGGCGGTGGCGAAGCATCCGTCAATTCTTTCGTTCTCTTTGAAAATCCGTTGAATGGGTCGCTTGCGCTTCGTTTCGTCAAAAACCTCGCCCAAAAAATATGCCTCGTGCTACAATAGAACCACATGATTAAAATCTATTATTCCCCCAGTTGTTCCAGCTGCCGCAAAGTCAAAAAATGGTTCGACGATCAAAACATACCTTACGAACAGAAAGATATCTTCAGCAAAGAGCTTTCGCGCGACGACTTGATGGAAATCATCTCGAAAGCGGAAGACGGGACTGATGACATCATCTCGCCGCGGAGCAAGATTGTCTCCGAAAATGACATTGACTTCGATGACATGACGGTGTCCCAGCTGATTGACTTCATCCGCAAGAACCCATCGATTTTGCGTCGGCCGATTATCGTCGATGATCATCGGGTTCAGGTCGGCTATAACGCTGAAGAGATTCGGACCTTCATCCCCCGCGCCCGCCGGATTGCCGAAATGGCGTGCTGCGATAATGAGTGCCCAACCTTTGGCATTTGCGATCCTTCAAAAGACATTCAAGGCTTGCTCAAAATCAAAAAGTAGGGTCGATTTGCTGAGGAAAACAAAAAGGAACGGAGCAATCCGTTCCTTTTTTGTCTTCAATTCTAGTGAAGAGCGTCGAGGGCGCGCGAGACCTTGGTTTTCTTGTTGAGGACAAAGGGGATGCCGTTTTTCTCTAGCAAGTCCCGGAGGAGCCGCTCGGCTTCGGGTTCGTTGTTGTATTCGAGTTCGATTTCGTAGTCGACGATCCCCGAGTAGTGATTCTCATCGATTGAAAGCTTGCCGCCTTCGTAAGGAACGTCGATACGTTCGGTTGTCAACGAAGCCTTGATCTTGAGGGCCGTGACATCGATGTCGAGCATCGTCAAGAAACGTTTGATGTCGCCGTCTGGGAAGATTCCGTTGTCGCTGAAATCGCTGAACTTTTGCTTGGTCCACGTGCAGTTCTTTTCGAGTAAGCCCTGCGAAAGCGGGGTCTTGAGGGTCATTTCATAGAGACCGCCTTTTTCGCGGACCCGTAAGGCGATGCCTTCTTTGCGGAGCAGGTTCTTCGCGTCATCGATGTAATAATTGGTCTGACTGTAAGAGGGATAATCCCGAAACAAGGCGACAATCTTCTCGTAATCGGATTTTTTTACCAGCGCTTTGGCTTCGATTTCAATGGCGTTACTCATAACTTTCTCCTTCTTGTGCTATTATACCTTTCGTGAAGCAAATGAGTAACGCTAATCCGAGCGATTATTATATGCAGAATCTTTATTGGATCATCGCCATCGTCGTAGCGGGGCTGATTCTTCTTTATTTCCTCTCGAGCCATTTTCTCCATGAAGCCAAACTGAAAAGACAAATCAAGACGCCGGATCAAGCCAAGTATTTATCGGCGCTTGGCGGGGCGGACAACATCCTTTCGCACGAACTCGTGGGTTCGCGAATCGTTCTTTCGTTAAAAGACTACAGCAAAATAAACCGGCCCCTTTTGCAAGAAGCCGGCGTGACGGGATTCATTGAGAAAAGCGACAAACTGACGCTGGTGGTCAAAACGAGCCCCGACCTAGTCTATCGGACGTTATTTCCAAATTAATGGCCTTTGGCGAAGACGTGCCATGCGATATCTTCGCTTGGTAGGCCCATCACGTTGTCGTAAGAACCTTCGATATGGTTGATGAGGCCCGCTTCGTCTTGGATTCCGTAAGCGCCAGCCTTATCTAAGGGCTGGCATTTTTTGATGTAAGCGAGAATTTCTTCGTCGCTCAGTTTGTTGAAGTAAACGGCGGTGGCAACGCTGCGGGTAATCTCCTTCGTTTCTGAGATGTAGGTGTAGCCTGATAAGACGATTTGCCGATGGTTGCTTTCTTTCTTCAACATGGCGATTGCCGCTTCTTCCGTGTGGGGTTTGCCAAGGATTTCGCCATCAAGGATGACGATGGTGTCGCAAGCCAAAACCTCGTCGTTGGGATAAAGGGCGTGGACCGCGTACGCCTTTAAACGCGATTCTTCTTCCGGCAGATCTTTTGGATCGAGGCTGGCGTCGATCGAACGCTCATCGACGTTGGGGACGATGACCGTGAAGTTGGGGGTTAGTTTCTTGAGGAGTTCTTTTCGCCGAGGCGAACCGCTCGCTAAGATTAGCATGGACAATTCCTTTCACTCGTTGACGTTCATGATGACCGGAATGATCATCGGGTTCCGCTCTGTCTTGCGGAAGATGTAGCTGGAGACTTCGTTCTTGATCGTCGCCTTGATGTCGCCGAAGGTGCACTTGTTCTTCATGAGGGCGCGGATGGCGTCTTCGGCGTGCATTTGGCTGTGGCGGATGACGTGGCTATCGCCGGCGGCGGCAAAGCCGCGGGCATAGACGATCGGCGGGACCACCATGGCATTGGTGCGGGAATTGATGGTGACGAGAACGGCCACCATTCCATCGCTCTTGAGCTGATCGCGGTCGTTGATGACGGCGCTCGAAAGCCCATCGAGGTCGTTGCCATCGATATAGACGTCTTCGGCGGGCACGTGACCACCGCGGACGACCTGGTGATTTTTGAGGGTCAAGGTATCGCCGTTGTCGCAGATGAAGATGTGATCGTGGGGGATGCCAAGAGTTTCGGCCACCTGGCCATGGAGTTTGAGCATACGATACTCGCCATGGGCAGGCATGAAGTAGTGCGGATTGATGAGGCGAAGCATCAGACGTAATTCCTGACGTGAAGGGTGCCCCGAGCTATGAAGCGAGAAAGCGAGGCTATTTTGTTTGACGTCCGCTCCCTGCTTGACCAAGTTGTTGACGAGGCGGGCGATCAAAGCGCCGTTGCCGGGAATCGGGTTCGACGAGAAGACGATGGTGTCGCCTGGGATGATGTGGATGTTCTTGTGATCGCCGTTGGCAATCCGCGAGAGAGCGGCCATCGCTTCGCCTTGGCTGCCTGTGCAGAGGATGCAAATGTCGCTTGCCTTGTAACCGCGGACCATTTCATCCGAGATGAGCGAGGTGTCGGGGATTTTGATGTAGCCGTATTCGCGGGCGATGCCGACGACGGTCTCCATCGAGCGGCCCAAAATGCAGATTTTGCGCTTGTGCTCGACCGCGACCTCGACGACTTGTTGAATACGGTTGATGTTGCTGCTGAAAGTGGAGACGATGATGCGGCCGGGGGCTTTGTCAAAGATTTCTTCGACGCCGCTTCGGACGTTGGTTTCGGAGGGGGTATAGCCCTCGAGTTCGGCGTTAGTCGAATCGCTGAGAAGCAAATCGACGCCTTCGCTGCCGAGCCGAGCGACCTTATCGAGTTCAAAGTTCGGTCCGACCGGAGTCAAATCGATCTTGAAGTCGCCGGTGTCGATGATGCGGCCTTCCTTGGTGTCGACGCAAATGCCAAAGGAGTCGGGGATCGAGTGGGTGACCCGGAAAAAGGAGACTTTGAAGTCGTCGCCGACGTTGATGACTGAATTTGAATCGTACTCGACGATTTTGACGTCATCTTTGATGCGGGCGTCCTCGAGTTTGTGGCGGATGAGAGCCGCCGCGAGCCGCGGAGCGTAAATCACCGGCACATAGACTGAACGGATGAGGAAGGGAATGCCCCCGATATGGTCCTCGTGGCCGTGAGTGATGAAAAGCGCGCGGATTTTGCTGCGGTTATTCTTTAAATACGTATAGTCAGGGATCACATAATCGACCCCGGGTAAATTTGCTTCGGGGAAACGAACGCCAGCATCCAAAAGGATGATCGAGCGATCGGTCTCCACGCAGTAAGTGTTTTTGCCTACTTCGCCCAGACCGCCCAAAGCAAACACATTGACAGGTGAATCTAATCTCGCCATAAAGGCCTCCAACGATAAAACGGCATGATTATTCCTATTTCGAAACTAACCAGCGCTTTAACTATAACACGTGGGGAAAGACGCGCAAGCGCAACAAAGGCAAAAAGGAATGAAAACGCTTTACTTCAAAAGAAAATGAACTAATTCTCAAATTGCAATCGAGCCTAAAATCTCGCGGTCTGGGTTCTTTGGATCGATATGATCGTAGAAGAGAACTCCATCGAGATGGTCGATCTCGTGCTGGAGGACGATCGCGTCATAGCCTTCGGCTTTGATGATGACGTTTTCGCCGAGCAAGGCGTTATAGGCTTTCACTTGGATGCGGAAGTCGCGATAGACTCTTCCGGGATGGGGGGCATCGACCGATAAGCAGCCTTCGCCGCCTGATAAATAGCACTTCTTGATCGAGGAAATCGTGATCTTCGGGTTGACTAATTCGTATTGGGTGAATTCGGTTCGCTCATCATTGAGCGGATAGAAAATCACCAACATCCGCTTATTGACTCCAACTTGGGGTGCAGCTAAGCCCACTCCTTCTCTCATCTTGGGATTTTTCTCCCGTTCGGCAGGGTCTTGGCTCAGTTTGAGATAGGCGAGCATTTCATCGAGGAGAGCTTTTTCTTCCGCATTCAGCGGGAGCGCCACTTCTTTGGAGGGGGCGCGAAGCGACTTGGCGTTGTCTTTGATAATTCGCAACATAGCAAACGTATTGTAGCACGTTGGCTAAAAAAATCTTAAAATAAACTTCAAATGGAAACGGAACTGTCCCTCGCTCTCAGCCAACTGAACGATGCCTTGAAGTCCGACCCGCGGATTTTAGCCTTAAACCAGGTCGAAGAAGCCCTCTATAGAAGCCCGGAAGTCATTGAACTCGCCAAGAAAAAGGACGCGGCCGAACAAGCCTACGAGGATTGTTTGGTCTATCATAAGGAAAAAGACCCGGAAACTTTGGCGCTCCAACGCCAGCTTTATCAAGCGAAACTCGCTTTGGATAAGCATCCGCTCGCGCAAGAGTATAACGCGGCATATATTCTCGTGCGGGATCTCTACATGAAAATTGACGATATTCTGTATGGCCCCTTTCGGAAGAGGAGTCTTTTCGAGGGGATAAACGGATGATCAGAATTGCCGCCGGGCTTTATCGTTCCCGGATCATTGAAACCCCCGCGAGCCTCACCGTCCCAACGAAATCGATGGTGCGCGAGGCAATGGAAAATGCTCTTTATCAAGATTTGCAAGGGGCAACCGTTCTCGATCTTTTCGCCGGGAGCGGTGCCCTCGCTCTCGAAGCGCTTTCCCGCGGGGCGAAGGAAGCCTATTTCGTCGATTCCTCGATGGAAGCCTGCGCGGTCATCAATCGCAATATCAGTACTCTAAAAGCCAAAGGAAAGGTTTTTTGCGAGGATTTTGATAAAGCCATCAGCGATTTCCAAGCGGCGAGAATCCGCTTTGACGTGGTTTTTCTCGATCCGCCCTATGCAATGAAAGACGTTTATTCTTCGGTGCCGAAAGACCTTCTGGAACGCGGTTTATTGAGCGACAAAGCGGTGGTGGCGCTCGAGTTTGAGGGCGAAGTCAACGCGCCCCTTTCGCTCTTTGCCTCGTCGAAGCGTTATCATTATGGGCGGACCGATGTCCTGATCCTGAGGAGGTAAGGCTATGCGCAAGGCGGTTTATCCCGGCAGTTTCGATCCGATCACAAACGGCCATCTTGACGTGCTGAAACGCTCGCTCAAAGTTTTCGATGAGGTCATTCTCCTTTTAGCCGTCAATCCGACCAAGAAAAGCGTTTTCTCGGTTGAGGAGCGCTTGACGATGATGAAAGAGGCGGTTAAGGATATGCCGGGGGTCAAGGTGGATTTCAACCCGGGTCTCACCGTTGATTATTGCCGTCAAGTCGGGGCCAAGCATTTGATCCGCGGACTTCGTGCCGTCACCGATTTCGAATCCGAATTCCAACTGGCGGCCGCTAACGAGTTCGCCGATCCCGATATCGATATGGTTTTCTTCATGTCCCGCAAAGAGGAGACCTTTATCTCCTCAAGCACGATCAATCAGCTTTATCAGAACGGAGTCGATATCAGCCCGCTTGTGCCGGCAGTGGTGTTAGATCATTACGCCAAGCACGGCAAAGAATAGAAGGTAAAAGAAAAAAGGCGATGAATATCGCCCTTTTTCATGTCTTTCTTATTTGAGGAGTTCGATGACGTTCGGATTGGTTTTCTTGTCGCCCCGAAGTTTGGAGTAAAGCAAGTTATCGCATTCGAAGGTGTCGTGAGCATCAATATAGATGTTTTTGGCAGGGATGCCAAGATTGCGGAGCATCAGCACGTTCATGACGGGGACGTCGAAGAAGTCGACGCCGCTTGTCCGCTTGGCCGCGGCCCGATAGCCCATGTCCATCACTTTGAGGAGGGTGGGGCGATCAACCAAGGTGTGGCTGAAGGTCAAAGCCGGTCCGAGATAAACGATGATGTCATCCGAGTTGAGGTTGTATTGAACCATCACCCCATGCATCTTTTCCTTTAAATACTCTTTAAGGGTTTCTTCTTTGGAGAGAGCGGCCGCCCCGATCAAGTGGGCTTTGAGGTCAAAGAAGAAGAAAGGGACTTCATCGGCGGTATTGACGAGAAGCGGATGGTTCGCCAAGGCCGTGACCTCGAAGTCGTTCACTTCTTCGCCGCTTGGGAAAGAAGTGGCTTCCTTGGTGTAGGTTTCGATCCGAACATCGGCAAAGGCGTTAAAGGTAATTTTTTCCATAACTTCTTTATTATACTTAAAAGAAAACCGCCCGTGGGCGGTAATCTTCACTTTTCGTTCAAACGACTAGGCCAGTCTCGCGAAGAGGTTGGTGGTCGAATAGGGATCGGTATGGTTCCACATATTGAGAAGCAAAGTTGCCCGCGTCGTATCGGTATCGCCCGTAACGGTGAAGAGCACTTCGCTGAGACCAGCCCGGCCGTCTCGAATGGCGGTGGCGCTGTAATCGACAAGACAAACGCTTGGAATCGGGAACGAGGAGAAGTCGCTGCTGCCGTCAAAACCAAATTTGGTGTAGTTGTCATCAGCGATGGTGGCCCGAGTCTTGTAAGGATCAGTCATCAAGTGCGGGGTCACGGTCTGGAAGAGGTCGATGTGAATCGAGAGGAACCGTTCGAAGGCCTTGCCATTATCCGTGTAATCGTCATCATTCGAGGAAGTATCATCTTTGAAGATGGTGTAGTACTGGAAGGCTTTGCCATCGCTTGGAGTGTAACCGTATTGATTCCAGTTGTCGGAAAGATACTTGAAACTGGCTTCGGCGGTTTTCGAAGAAGAGTTGGTGCTGTCGGCAAAGATGAGGAAGAACTTTTCGCCATACTTTTTTGCGGTGTCATCGAAGGTGGTGGCCGCGCCGTTGACATAGAAGTTGTCGACGGTGTTGAGAGTGATACTGTTGATCAATTGATCGGCTGGCGAATTGCTCGAATTGTCGTTTTTCTCGCCTTCAAGGTTTTGTTTTTTGGCATTGTAGAAGGAGTTGGCGCTCGTCTGGGTGAAGTTACTGGCCCAAGTGGTGATAGAAGGAATGGAGAAGATGACGGCAAAAATCGCGCCAACGATCAAGAGCGGCTGGACCCAAGCGGTGTCCTTGATCCAACGCCAAATCTTCGCGAAAAAGGCGCCGATAGCCTTTAAAATAATCATGGTTTTAACTCTCCCTCTAAATAAAAAGTAGCCTGTTTCTAAGAAACAGCGTGTTAATAATATCATCACTCCCCTAGGGTGGCAACAACGGGCTCAAACTTTTTGCCTCCTCTTCTTTTTAACGAAGGCAAACGAGCGCCTTCGCGCTCGCGCCCGCATAGGCTCCCGCCTGCGAGATCCGCAACAAAAAAAGGGGCGATTTGCAGAGGATTTTTGCTTGCCATACTCTTTCATCCTTACGAGAGTTGTTTATTTCTTTTCTTGGCATATAATTCCCTTGCTAATGGCAAAAATCATTTTTGAAGAAATCAAAACTCGCGAGAAAAACTGGATGTTAGACCATCCTGTGACAAAAGCTTCCCTCGGCTATCTTTGGACTTTTATCATCAGCACGGTTTCCGCTTTGTGCTTTGCTTTCGGTTTTAACGCCTTCATGGACCTTGGCCAAAATGCCAATGTTGCAGGTTCGGCCGCGAAATTGGTCGCTGGGGGCGTCTCTGGCGTCAGCCAGGTCTTAACCTTGATTTTGGAGTTGATGGGTTGGCACGACATCGATGAACACTTGGCCTACTCCATCATGTATTTCATCCTCAACGTCCCGCTGATCATTTTGGCTTGGGTTGGCATTGGCAAGCGCTTCACGATTTTCACCTTAATCAACGTTATTGAAGTATCGGTTTTCATCAAACTCTTGACGGTGGCGAACATCCCGCCCCTCGGCGAGGTGGCGACCTTCGTGAACGTCAATGGGGGCTTATTGGCCCGCGCCCTCTTCGCTGGGGTTTGTACTGGCTTGTCGAGCGCTCTCGCATTTAAAGTGGATATCTCGGCGGGCGGCATCGACATCTTGGCTTACTACATCGCTTTAAAGAAGAATACGCTTGTTGGCAAATACTCGGTGATGTTGAATTCGGTGACGGTCGTTCTTTTCGCTGTCTTGAGCGCCGCCTATGGCGGTCCGAAAAACTCACCGGTGATCACGGGCTGGGATGCGACTTATTCGGCAGACTGTTTCAGCCGTATTTTCTATTCCGCTCTTTATATGCTGGTGGGTATGATTGTGGTGGACACCATCAACGTCCGCAATAAGAAGATGAAAGTCGAAGTGGTCAGCAACAATCCGGATTTGGGCAATCTCTTGATCGCGGTGATGCCTCATGGCGCCACCATGGTGACTGGCAAAGGCGTCTATACGGGCAAAGAGCGTTATATCTTCACGATGGTCTGCTCATCCTACGAATTGAACGATCTTATCAAATTGATACGAAAAGAGGACCCGAGCAGTTTCGTTCAAGTGGTTCAACTGTCGCAAGTCTATGGCCGTTTCTTCATGAAACCGGTAAAATAGACACGGGTTTTTAAAAAAGTGCCGCGTCATTGCCAATTTTGAAGCGAAAATCCTTTCGGCTACCTTGAAAGCGAATGCCAGCGATGGGCATCGTCAACACCTCGGCGAAGAAATTGGCAATATCTGAATCAGTCACTTTTGGTCATCTTGCTATTAAGCAAGGCTTGCTGGATGCTTGCTTCGAGCATGCTTGGAAATCGATCGCCAGCTCCTTTGGCATTCCGCGTTCCCTATTGGCCCATCGGAAAAATAAGACGGTGCCGATCGATGCTCGTTACCCGATTGAAAACCATTTCAAAAGCCAAGCCTTGAACTTCACCGCTTGAGATTTGAAGTTGGCCGACAAGCAAAACATCGATTTAAGTTTGATTTATTTGATGGAGATTTCTCGGAACAAGCTCGTCCCTAGCGAGCGGAGCGATGTTGTCTATTGCACCTCGTGCCACAATGGCTACCTTGCCCTCGTGAACTGCGATCTCTCCTCCTGCAAAGGCGCCGATAAAAAGAAGAAATCCTTGGCGAAAGTCCCTTGGATTTCGTTTTTCGATACAAAAAAGGCTGCACGGCGAATCTCGCGGTCTTCATCTTTTTTAGAACTGTTATTTAAAAAAGCAAGCCGATTAAGAGCAAGGCCCACTCCATGGTAAGGACATCGATCTTCGTCACGGTGAGGTTGTCAAGGAAAGCCAAGGCCAAGATCTAACCGCCGAAAATCCAATCACAGCCCGTTCCCCAAACAGCGGTCGAGTTGCCTTTGGCCGAACGAAGACTGTCTCCTAACGGAAAGAAGATGGCGATGGGGGGCGAGCAAGCAGCTCGCCATCGTTAGAATTGAGCGAATCGAGAGTTTCTTCAATCAAAGAACCTCCGTAAATTTCGCGATAATTCTACCATGTTTCATTCTTGAAACGAGCCACTCTTTCATCCTTGGATAAGGCCCACTTCAAAACCAGTTATTCAGTCGGCTAAATTTCTATTTACGTTCAAAGACCAACTAGGCTAAAGACCATGTTGCAGCGCCAAGGATCAGCGTCTTGAACTTGGCGTCCTTGTTGGCGCATCCATTGGTGATGTAATAGAGGCCAATTGCCCCGTAATTCGGCGCCAAATCCAGCGTCTGATCGGGATTGGTTTTCAAATTCCTCTCGATTGCTTCGTAATCGGATTGGACCAAACTCACTTCGAGACTGAAATCGCTGAGGTCACTCAAATTTTTCACCGTTGCTTTTCCGTGGAGGTAGAGCGAAGGAACATCTGCCTTCGTCTCCCAGGTGACGTATTTATAATCGAGGGTGGCGGTCAAGCCTGATTTTTGAGCAAGAATCGGAGTGACGATTGCGTTAGTGTACTCCTCAAAGAAACCCTCTTCTTTTTCGGCAGCCATCGGCTCGTATTTATTATAAAGAACTGCCCCGGTGATCCCGAGTGCGGCCGCGATGACGATGAAAGTCGTAAAAAAGCCGATGAAGAAGCCCAGCCCGAAATGTGATTTTCCGTTTGTTTGTGCCATAAATGTTTTGCCTTTTTCTTATTTTGCGCGGCTTGATGAATTTTCGCCACACTCTTTTGGGGAAAGATGAGCAAAACATCTCACAGAATTAAGAAAAACCTAGGCAGAGCCTAGGCTAATTCTTACTGGCGGAGAAGCAGGGATTTGAACCCTGGCTGGGCCTTACGACCCACTATCAGTTTTCGAAACTGACCCCTTCGGCCACTTGGGTACTTCTCCAGCGGGGTTAATCATAGCGCGACTTCTCT
>Ga0172377_10004565_pt1 | contig 14222 bp, 9 predicted proteins | sample Pumphouse3metaG_FD_119749 | JGI IMG/M metagenome (GOLD analysis project Ga0172377, IMG submission 119749) | Leachate microbial communities from a municipal landfill in Southern Ontario, Canada - Pumphouse #3 metaG | ecosystem: Engineered > Solid waste > Landfill > Unclassified | place: Canada... | reverse complement strand
GCAGAATGCATCACACCTTTCAGCACATGTCCGTTTTCAATAAACTGATGCTGATTAGCCTCTGCAATCTTAGTAGCATATTGCAAAGACTCCTGCGATTTAATTGTAAATTTATTAAAATCCATAATGCTTATTATTATAATTTATTTTTCACTAATTTTTACACACAATTCACGTTTTTAACAAAACGATAACGCAAAGAATTTCATCAAAACAAACACCAAAACAGGAGAAGTAACTTTTATAGGACAATTTGGCTGATAAATATTTAAACACACTGAAAATAAGTCATTAATAAATTAATTAACAGGAAATATCGTCATATTACATAACAAGTATTCTTTTGTTTTATAAAAACTTATAAATATTATAATTATGTCTTTTTAAAGAATTATTAATTTACGTATCAACAGTAACATATTCAGAAACAAATTATATTCAGATAATTAACATAGCCAACGATTCAACATGACCATAAAGTACATGTTCAGAAACATATTTTTCTATATTTTTATTTAGTATTGCAAATAAAATTGACTACTTTTATCAGTAATAATTAATATTTAACATTTATTTAACACCTAAATTCCGCAAGGAGGTCTCGTAATGAGCATTCAAATAACGATAAATCAGGAATCAAACCGATTGAAGCATAGCATTAGCTATGGTGATTGAGGATTACTGATTTGAAGTTAGTTGGATGTGTAATAGATAATTCCTTGCGAATTTTAGATAATACATATTATTTATTTATGAAAAAATACGTATTTACATTCGGTAACAGCGAAGCAGAAGGGGATGCCTCAATGAGGAACCTTCTGGGTGGAAAAGGAGCTAACCTGGCAGAGATGAATTTAATAGGAGTTCCTGTACCTCCAGGGTTTACTATCACAACTGAGATTTGTACAATTTACAATCAACAAGGGAAAAATGCAGCCACCGCGCTGATTAAAGAAAACATCAAAAAATCTATTAACAAAATAGAGAAAATAACAAATACCAAATTCGGAGACAAAGAAAATCCCTGCCTTGTTTCTGTCAGATCAGGAGCCAGAATTTCAATGCCAGGAATGATGGATACTGTTTTAAACTTAGGAATGAACGATCAGGCAGTTATGGGAATCGCAAAGAAAACCGGAAATGAACGTTTTGCATGGGATTCATATCGCAGATTTGTACAAATGTACGGAGATGTGGTTCTTGGTATGAAGCCTGAAAACAAAGAAGACATAGATCCTTTTGAGGAAATTATTGAAAATCTCAAGAAAGAAAAAAACATACAGCTTGATACACAATTTACTACTGAGGATTTAAAAATATTAGTAACAAAAGACAAGCAAGCTATAAAAAGAATTACCAAAATCACTTTCCCCGAAAATCCTTGGGAACAACTTCTTGGAGCAATTTATGCAGTTTTCGACAGCTGGATGACTGATCGTGCTATCTATTACAGAAAAATAAACAAAATTTCTGATGAATGGGGAACTGCCGTAAATGTTCAGGCAATGGTATATGGAAATATGGGAAAAAATTCAGCAACAGGAGTTGCCTTCTCCAGAAATGCAGCCACAGGTGAAGATAAATTTAACGGAGAATATCTAATTGACGCACAGGGTGAAGATGTTGTAGCGGGGACACGTACACCTCAACAAATAACAATAGAAGGAAGTAAACTCTGGGCAAAACTAACAGGAATAACAGAAGAAGAAAGAAAAAATAAATATCCTTCTCTGGAGGAAACCATGCCTGTCATTTATAAACAACTTTTTGAAATTCAGCAAAAATTAGAGGATCATTACAAAGATATGCAAGATCTCGAATTTACAATTCAGGAAGGAAAACTCTGGCTATTACAAACCAGAAATGGTAAAAGAACAGGATCTGCTATGGTTAAAATTGCCATAGATATGCTTTCACAGGGAATAATTGACGAAGAAACAGCACTGCTTCGAATAGAACCTGCAAAACTGGATGAACTTCTTCATCCGGTATTCGATCAGAATGCACTACAAAAAGTGACACCACTTTCACACGGATTACCAGCCTCCCCGGGAGCTGCGACAGGACAAGTTGTCTTTTTTGCCGATGAATCAGCAAAATATAAAAAATCAATTCTTATACGTCTCGAAACATCCCCTGAAGATCTTGAAGGAATGCATCGTGCACAGGGAATTCTTACAGGACGCGGAGGAATGACATCTCACGCTGCAGTTGTAGCAAGAGGAATGGGAAAATGCTGTATCTCAGGCGCAGGAAGTATTATTGTAAATTATAAAAAGCGTACTGCAACTATTGGAGAAAAAATACTACACGAAGGAGATTGGATTTCACTGGACGGATCAACCGGGAAATTTTATGAAGGTAAAATTCAAACCACCATCCCTGACATGAATGGTGATTTCGGTAAAATTTTGGACTTTGCCGATAAGCATTCACGATTAAAAGTTGAAACTAATGCCGACACACCCAAAGATGCCAAAATAGCACGCTCCTTCGGAGCACAGGGTATCGGATTATGCCGTACCGAACACATGTTTTTCAATGGAGAAAGAATCAAGGCCATGAGAAAAATGATTCTGTCCTCAGACATTGAAGACCGCAAAAAATATCTGGATAAATTATTACCATATCAGAGAAGTGACTTCGAAGGAATTTTTGAAGCTATGCAGGGACTAAGTGTTACAATCCGATTACTGGATCCACCTTTACATGAATTCGTTCCCAAAGAAAAAGCCATGCAAAAAGAACTTGCAGAAGAAATGGGAATCTCTCTTAAAGAAGTAAAAAACAAGATTGCGAACCTTAAAGAATTCAATCCGATGCTGGGTCATCGCGGGTGCAGACTAGGAATAACATTCCCGGAGATCACAGCCATGCAAACCAAAGCTATAATTGAAGCAGCCTTAAATCTTAAGGCAAAAGGAATTGTAGTACATCCTGAAATTATGGTTCCATTGGTAGGAACTGTAGCTGAACTAAAAAATCAGAAAACAATAATTAACGAGACTGCAAATACTGTTTTCAAAGAGAGGAACGACAAAATCAAGTATCTTGTAGGAACTATGATCGAGATTCCACGAGCAGCTTTAACCGCTGACCATATAGCCATGGAAGCTGACTTTTTCTCCTTTGGCACAAATGACTTAACTCAGATGACTCTGGGTTACTCACGTGACGATGTAGGAAAATTCCTGCCTGATTATCTTGACAATGAAATTTTAAAAAATGATCCTTTCCAGATACTGGACAGAAATGGTGTAGGGCAATTGATAAAAATAGGAGTAGAAAAAGGACGTGCTGCAAAACCAGGTCTAAAAATTGGTATCTGCGGAGAACATGGAGGAGACCCAAGTTCTGTAGAATTTTTTGACAGTCTTAATCTGGATTATATAAGTTGCTCACCATATCGTGTTCCTATTGCACGTATTGCAGCAGCACAGGCTAATATTAGAAATAACAAATAGCTAATGATATAAAAAACGGATGATCGTAAATGATCATCCGTTTTTTGTTAACAGAAACCGGTTACTGATTCCGGGATGATAGAATACTCTTTACTTTGTTAATATTAACTAAAAAAATCAGTTTGTCTGTTACCTGATACTGATTATTAGTTCTTTTATCGGTATTGTTTTTGAACAACAGTAAAAAATATTAATTTTGTAAAAAAATCAGTTTGAGCAGAATTTTATCTATAGATTACGGTAGAAAACGCGTAGGAATCGCAGTAACAGATCCCCAGCAGATTATCGCGAATAAACTAACGACCGTCCCTACATATCAAATATGGGATTTTCTAAAAGATTACTTTGAAAAAGAAGATGTTGAAAAGGTGGTAATCGGTTATCCGCGTCAGCTAAATAATCAGCCGTCAGATTCTATCAGATACATCAATCCATTTTTAAGACGTTTTCAAAAAGTATATCCCAAAATGCATATTGAACAGGTAGACGAAAGATTTACTTCAAAGATAGCTTTTCAGACAATGATAGACGCTGGTCTGAAAAAAAAGGCCAGACAGAACAAAGCTACCGTTGATGCTGTAAGTGCAGTAATTATTTTGCAAACTTATATGGACCAGGAAAAATTTAAAAAATGATATATCCTATTACAATATACGGTGATCCCGTTTTACGTAAAATAGCAAAGCCAATTACAAAGGACTTCAAAGATCTAAAAGGTTTTATAAAAAATATGTTTGATACCATGTATGTTTCAGACGGTGTCGGACTGGCAGCTCCCCAGGTAAACAAATCCATTCGTTTTTTTGTTATAGATGCAACAGCCGCCGCATCAGAAGAACCTGAATTAAAAGACTTTAAAAAAGTCTTTATCAATGCCGAAATTTTAGAACGTAAAGGGAAAGAATGGACAATGAACGAAGGATGCCTCAGTGTACCCAATATTCATGAAGATGTATCCCGCCCTACTTTTATCAAAATTAAATATCAGGACGAAAACTTCAAAGAACATATTGATGAATACGGAGGCTTTGCTGCCAGAGTTATTCAGCATGAATATGATCATATTCAAGGAATTTTAATGACTGATCATTTATCTTCATTAAGAAGAAGACTCCTGAGTTCAAAACTCAAAGCCATTTCAAAAGGAAAAGTAAAAACTGATTACAGAATTATAATTCCAGGAAAAAAGAAATAAGGTTTTATTTTTTTAGATGCCAGTATAAATTTTAAAAAGTCAACACCTAAATTCCGTAAAGAATTTAGGTGTTGACTTTTATTAACTTTTAAAGTAACTTATACACAGAGAGTATCAGAGCCCAATAATTTTTATTCTGTGCATCTTTTAAAAAATAATCCATGTATTAAGCTGCTGGTCATTGTGGCAACAGGAATTTTATTTGCAAAATTCGGACCCAGTTGCAACATAATATACTATTTAATTTCCGCTTTATTTTTATTATTGGTTTTGGAGCTTTTCCGATTAAAAAGCATTGACCGGGAAACAATATGCTCCGACCTGATAATTCTTGTTTTATTTTCCATATCCTATATAAATGCTGTTTCTGTGAAAGGAGAAAGACATCCTATGTTGACCACTTCTCAAAAATTCTCAGGAAAAATAACAGAGACTCCTCAGGAAAAAGATCACTCATATAAAACCATCATACGTATAATTGATTCAAAATCAAAATTCCTGACAAATCAAAAAATCATTGCATATTTTGAAAAAACCGACAAATTCAAAAATCTTGAGCCGGGAGATCGTATTACCGGCTCATCATACTTCAAAAAAATAACAAATATAGGGGATCCGTACGAATTTAATTACCGTGAATTTCTGGAAAACAAAGAAATTTATTACAGCACATATCTTTCACCACAAAAAATATCCACACAAAAAGTTGAATCCGGTTTCGGTTTGATGAGAATAAAAAAATTCAGAAAATATTTAATTTGTCAGTTAAAACAAAATATTGATAATGATATGGTTTTCCAGATTGTTTCCGCCTTAACTCTTGGATATCGCAACGAGCTGGAACCTGAAACACGAAACTATTTTACATCTGCCGGAGTAATGCATATTCTGGCCGTTTCAGGACTTCATGTAGGAATGATCCTGTTATTTCTAAATTTCGCACTTTCTTTCTTAAAAAGAACCCGGCCAGGAAAATATCTATATGCTTTCCTAATATTAGTCGGAATATGGGGATACGCATGTATCACCGGTTTCTCACCTTCAGTTCAGCGCGCATCATTCATGTTTACATTTATAATTATAGGGAAAAAATTACACAGGTCACTGTCCGTATATAATTCAATAGCAGCCTCTGCCTTTTTCCTGCTGATGTTCCACACGGGATTACTTTTTAATATCGGATTTCAGCTTTCATACCTTGCCGTCATAAGCATAGTCTTTTTCTTTCCCATATTCCGTAAACTATTCTCTTCAAAAAACAAACTATTAAAATGGGGAGAGGATCTACTCTGCATTTCTGTTGCAGCACAAATAGGAACATTTCCTATCTCCATCTATTATTTTCATCAGTTTCCAACTTATTTCTGGATATGCAACTTTGTTGTAATTCCGGTAGCATATCTAATACTTGGAGCGACTTTCCTCTTTTTCCTGTTTTCATCTGTTTCATGGCTCGCGTCCTTTTTTTCAATAATTCTGACATTTAGCACAAAAGCAACCGTCTTAATGCTAATTCAGATAGAAAAACTTCCCTATGCCCTGATAGAAGGACTATCACTTTCAGAGTTACAGGTAATTATGCTATTATTTCTCCTGTTTTTCATAATGATATTTATTAAAAAAAAATACCCACCTTTATTCTTTATGTGTTTAATATTAACTGGTATGATCGAAACCGACGGATTCATTCAAAAGATCAAAGTCCTTAATCAAAAAAAAATTCTTGTTTATTCACCTGACAGACACATAGTCCAATTTATCAACGGAAGAAAAAACTACATAATAACAGACAAAGAAACTGACCCCGATAAAAATATCTATAAGAATGGACTTGCAAAACTAAAGCTTGATCCTCCTGTTATTCTTCATTTAAAAAAAGATGGGAATTTTTTTCTATATGATCTTCAAAAAAAAGGAAATTATATTCAATTCACCAATCATCTTTTTTTCTTAGGAAAAGAAGAATTCCCATATAACCTACAAATCAAAAAAAAAGACTGCGGATTTATTAACATGAAAACCGGAATTTATGATCTGAGAAACTATGAATAAATATTTAATACCCAAATTCCGCAGAGAAATTTTGTGTGGATTTTAGGTTATACATAAATTCCACAAGAAAGTATCGTAATGAGCATTCAAATAACAATAAATCGGGAAGTAAACCGATTGAAGCATAGCACCAGCTATGGTGATTGAGGGTTACGAACGATTTGAAGTTAGTTGGATGCGTAATAGATAATTCCTTGTGGATTTTATGTTAATATTAATAAAAAAACAATTTCTTCAAGTGTTTTATAGACCTTACATTAAAAAAAATTAATAATTTATGTAAATTTCAATTTTATCTGTTATTTTGAAGTTTAAATTAAGCAGGGACAACCAAAAGAAGACGAAATTATGAAGATAGTAATTGCTGGTGCAGGAGAAGTTGGGACTCATTTGGCAAAAATGCTGACAAATGAAGATCACGACATCGTTCTTATGGATTCTGATGCGGAAAAACTCCGCAACCTATCCGATCAACTTGATTTATTAACGATCACAGGATCTGCAAATTCCTTTATAGATCTACATAATGCAGGCGTAAACAAAGCAGATTTGCTAATTGCCGTAACACCTTATGAAGAACGAAACATTCTGGCATGCATTATGGCTAAAGAAATGGGTATTAAAAAAGCTGTAGCAAGAATAAACAACGGAGAATATCTCCTTCCCCAGAATAAAGAAAAAATAAAGAAAATGGGAGTAGACGAACTTTTTTATCCCGAAAGTTTAGCAGGGAAAGAAGTCGCCTCTTCTGTAAAACAGGTAGGAACACGACAACTAATAGAATTTTCCGGTGGAAAACTTATTTTGATGGGAATAAAAATCCGGGGAAATGCGCCTATCCGAAATAAAACATTTGAAGAGCTGGCTTCCTACGACACAAAAATTCATGCTGTAGCTATAAATCGTTTTGGGAAAAATATCATACCTCACGGTAAAGATTACATACGTGAAGGGGATATCATTTTTTTCATTACCACCCGGGATTATCAGAATAAAGTATATGAATTAACAGGTAAAGAAATTTTTCCGGTAAAGAAAATCATGATTTTGGGAGCCAGCAGAATTGCACAGAAAACGATTGAAAGGCTAGGCGATCATTACCGGATTAAAATCATTGAAATAGACAAAGAAAAGAGTTTGAAAGTAGCAGACAAATATGATAATGTAATGGTTATCCATGGAGATGGAAGAAATCTTGACCTGCTTAAAGAAGAACGAATCGAAAGAATGGATGCATTTATTGCCGTCACAGGAAATTCAGAAACCAATATTCTGTCATGCCACCTGGCAAAAAAAATGGGAATAAAAAGAACTGTTGCAGAAGTTGAAAACATTGACTTCATGGCTATTGCCGAAGACATGGATATAGGAAGTCTGGTAAATAAAAAACTGATTGCAGCCAGTTATATTTATAAATATACACTAGGAGCAGAAATAGCTCAGGCAAAATGTCTGACAGCATCAGAGGCCGAAGTATTCGAGTTTATTGCAAAAGAAAATTCAAAAATCACCAAGGCAACACTAAAAGACCTCTCTCTTCCGGTAGATCTTACAGTAGGAGGATTTATCAGAAATGACGAAGGATTTGTAGCAAAAGGGAATACCCTTATCCAGCCGGGAGATAAAGTTGTAATTTTTGCTTTGCCTTCAGGCATAAAAGAATTGACAAAATATTTTAAATAGTCCTGATAAAAAACATGATCAATTTAAAACTAATTCTCAAAATTATTGGATCCCTTTTAATCGTAGAAGGGATTGCTCTACTTATAGCATTTGGCGTCTCCCTGATATACATGGAGCCGGATGTCAATTCTCTTCTGATTTCCGCATTAATATGTATTATAGTCGGATGGATAACTTCATCAGCTATGAAAAACACCCCCGTAAATTTCAAAAAAAATGACGGATTCTTAACGGTAACTCTCGTATGGGTTGTTTTTTCATTATTTGGAAGTCTTCCTTTTATCATAAGCGGTTATATTCCTTCACTTACAAACGCATTTTTCGAAACAATGTCCGGATTTACAACAACCGGTTCAACTATACTCAACAATATAGAAGCTCTCCCACATGGTCTTTTATTCTGGAGAAGCATGACCCAGTGGCTCGGAGGCATGGGCATCATAGTACTTTCACTGGCCATACTTCCAAGTTTCGGAATCGGGGGAATGCAACTTTTTGGTGCAGAAGTAACAGGACCTGTCACAGATAAATTAACTCCAAAAATTCATGAAACGGCAAAAAGATTATGGGGCATATACGTTATCTTAACATTGGTAGAAACAATTTTATTACATGTAGGCGGAATGAATCTTTTCGATGCTGTCAACCATTCTTTCACAACAATATCCTCAGGCGGTTATTCCACAAAACAAGCATCTGTAGCCTACTGGAACTCTCCCTTCATCCAGTATGTCATAATTTTCTTTATGATATTGGCAGGAACCAACTTCAATTTAATTTATGGTTGTTTCATGGGCAGATTCAATAAACTTAAAAAAAATGAAGAATTTGTCACCTATCTCTTCATTATACTTGGATTTACTATCGTAATATTCATCGGGCTTCTGATAACAGAAAACTTTGGAAAAGAAAAAACATTCAGAGATGCCTTGTTTCAGGTGGTATCAATAATCACAACTACAGGATTTGCCACGGCTAATTATCTAAACTGGATTCCTTTTCTACTTTTTATACTCTTTTTACTCTTCTTTTTCGGTGGAAGTACGGGATCAACAGCAGGAAATATTAAAATTATGAGAATCATCCTGATGATAAAAAATTGCAGATGTGAAATTAAAAGAATTATCCATCCCAACGCAATCATTCCGATTCATCTTAACAGGCACTCCGTTCCGGAAGGAATAATACATAATGTTCTGGCTTTCTTTATGACATACATTCTTATTTTTATTATTAGCAGTGGTATATTTCTGCTTATAGAGGATGATATACCATCAGCAGTCGGAGCCGTAGCCTCTTGTCTTGGAAATATTGGTCCTGCACTAGGCAATTACGGACCGGAAAACAGTTTTTTCGCACTCCCGGATATAGGTAAATGGTTTTTATCTTTTCTAATGCTCCTTGGACGTCTTGAATTATTTACTGTTCTATCAATATTTTCACCATGTTTCTGGAGAGAGTAATTTATATAAAGTCAACTACTTCGTTACGCTCGTCATGAAAACGGTCATTTACTAAAGTAAACTCCCTGGTTTTCCTGACTTCGCAAGCCTCGTAGTGGATTACGGCACCAAACCGACAATCAAAATTTAACACCTTAAGATTTAAAGGAAAAACAGGTTATTACCTAAAATCTACAAGTAATTCATGTATTATTAAAGATAAATGGTATTATCTTTGCAGGGAGCAACTATTTTTATATTTTTGCATAAAATTTGCAATCTCTTATATCTTAAGGAAAAGTGTAATATTGCTTTAAAATTATAGAAAAATGGATTTAATCAAAGTAGCAGAAAACGCATTTGCTGTTGAAAAAAAGGATTTACCGAAATTCGGTGCCGGTGATACAATAACTGTTCACTACAAAATTAAAGAAGGAAACAAAGAACGTATCCAGGACTACCGTGGCGTTGTATTGCAGATCAAAGGAGAAGGAATAAAGAAAACCTTTACAGTACGTAAAATATCCAACAATATCGGAGTTGAACGTATTTTCCCATTGTTTTCTCCGTTCATCGACAGTATTGAGCTTAACAAAAAAGGTGTTGTAAGACGTAAAAGAATATTTTACTTACGTGATCTTACAGGTAAAAAGGCAAGAATTAAAGAAAAAAGAATATAAAAGGATATAAAAAAATCTATTCTGATAAAAAAAGGTCTCCAAATTGGAGACCTTTTTTAGGTTAATACCTAAATCCCCCCCATGAATTAAAACTTATTTCTCAGTTTAGTTGCCCCTGATAAAAAAAATTCATAAATTCAAAATAATTTTATTCGCAAAAGACAAAATAAATTTTAATAAATTATAAACATACTGTAACAAAGATTTAAACATATGACAAATAAGAAAATTTTCGTTTTATATTTTTTGTTAATGTCTGTTGTTGTTTTATTCCCAAAACACGGAATATCTCAGGATTTTTTTAACACAAACTATAATCCGTCAAAATCTTATATTTTGATGACAAGTCCCACAATACAAAATATAGAACGGGTAAAATACCTCATCAATAATGGAATTTTATTTACAGGAGAATATGAAATAATAGGAATTTATTTCTATGCTGAAAAATATGACTACTCTCAGAGTATCAGATATATTCGGGATAATAAACTGACTAAATTTCATATGCAGAAAATAACGGGAACATTAACAATTGAAGATATTTTTGGTCCCAATAATCTTACAAATAACTTTGACGTCATGTTCAGTCAGAGTAAAGGTCTATTTATCTGGGGAAAAGAATCTGACATACAGCCAATTATATACGGAGAAAAAAACACCGGGTCTGATATTACCGATCCTCAGAAAAATTTATTTGAAATCTCTTTCATATTCCATTTGTTGGGAAATGTTAATAATCCCAATTTTACTCCTTTTCTTGAAAGAGATCCACAATATTTTATTGTCGGAATAGACGACGGCATGGAAATCATGAATGTTGCCACAGGAGGATCAATGATACAGGACATTCCTTCCGAATTGTACAATGCGGAATTTCCCAGGGACATAGTTCAAATAGATAAAGAAAACCTGCATTGCAATTACTGGCAGGAAATTTTCGACAATTCACAATTAATGTCTTCTAATTTTCACCCTGTCAGGATGGAAATCAACGGATTTCTTATGAAAAATCTAAAATGGAAAAAATCAAATGTTTCTCCGCCTATGATCAGCTCTCACCACCAGGCAATAAAACATCCTGAAAATTGCTGGGAAATTACTGCACGCTCTATGGACGGCAAAGTAATTGAAGGTATTAAATCAAAAAAATATCCAAATGTATTCGCAGTTCAGTTTCATCCGGAGATATCAGAACTTTTTGAGGAAAACGGAGAGAAATTTAAATTTTCCCCGCGTGATATTTCTGCCAACTATTACGAACTTACAGGGAAAAAGGGAAGAAAATTCCTGTCAAAATTTTGGAGAATAATTTCAAAATCCATTAAATAGAATTCTGTAAACCAACTTATTGACTCAATCTTCCGCACTTGTGATTGTATCAAACTAAAAGAAGAAGTTCAGGCAATAATGATTGAACTAAGAACCTGGTTTTAAAGAACTAAAGCCCCGGCATTAATTGTAATTCGCAGCACATCTTTTGTATTTGCTGTAATTTTATAACGGTCGTCCACCCGTTTACCTATAATCCATACGATATTTTTACCACTATAAAGAATCCATATTTCTTCTTTCTCCGGAATAGACATTTTCTCATCAGTAAAAAAATCACTGAGCTTTTTAAATCCACTCATACCAAGAGGACGAAAATACTCTCCACCCTCCCATCTTTTTAAAATAAGAGGAAAATTCAGCAAATTCAAATCCAAATCAACTACATTACTAATTCTGGACAAAACAAAATCAGAATCAATGTTAAGAACTTCTATACTTAAAGATATGGGAGTCTTTATTGCAGTAACATCTTTTTCTATATAATAACGATTAGATAATGAGCTAACCTTTCCTGTTAAAATAAGATCAAGCCTGTCCTTAACCAGGCGATGAGAAGAAGAATAAAAACATTTTCCTGCCTCAGCATAAAAAGACTGACATATTTCATCCACCTGAATTGAATTAAAACCATAAGGACGTAAAAATTCGAATAAATACGCAGAAAGAGGATTTAATTTCTCCAGAGATCGTATAGGAATATGAATAGTCTGTCCATCATACTCAAAAATATTTTTCTTTTCCTCTTCAATCTTCTGCCTGAAAATCTTTTCAGTAGCATCAAGAATACCTGCAGTTTTTAATGCATTACGACGAAAAAGCGGATTTAATTTATCAAAAGCCGGAAGAATAACATGACGGATTCTATTCCTCTGGAAATATATATCATCATTACTCGAATCATTTCTAAAAGATATATTTTTTTTCTCAGAGAATTGAAGAATCTGATGACGGTTAACAAAAAGCATAGGGCGGACAATCTTTCCACTTTTAGCCGCTATTCCTGTAAGTCCCCTAATTCCTGTACCACGGCTAAGATTAATCAACATTGTCTCAATCAGATCATCCTGATGATGCGCTGTAGCAATCCATGTAAACGAAAGCTCCTTCAACAATTGTGCAAACCATTCATATCTCAAATTACGTGCAGCCATCTCAATAGAAATCCCATTTTCAGAAGCATACTCCCTGGTATCGAAATGTTTTACAAAAAGTTTTATATTATTCTTATCACAATAATCCCTAACAAACATCTCATCCCCGTCAGACTCATCCCCCCGAAGATGAAAATTACAATGAGCCACCACAAAAGGATACTCCATCTTCTGAAAAAGAGAAAGCATAACCATAGAATCAACACCCCCACTTACAGTAAGAATAATTTTATCATCCCCCGAAAAAAGATGATTATCTATCAGATATTTTTTAAAAGATTCATACATTTTTTTGAGCTATTTTCTCTGCAATACGAATAACAACCTTTACAGCTTTTTCCATAGAATTTATAGGAACATATTCATAAGGGCCATGGAAATTATGACCGCCTGCAAACAAATTAGGACAAGGAAGTCCCATAAAAGAAAGAATAGCCCCATCAGTTCCTCCCCTTATCGGATCAATTATTGGTTTAATATCAAGATCCTCCATAGATTCTTTTGCCAGATCAACAATAAACATAACAGGTTCTATCTTCTCACGCATATTATAATACTGATCCTTCATCTCCACAATAACCGTCCCTTCTCCATATTTTTCATTAAGATGTTTGCATATATGATTTACCGTTTCTTTACGGTTCTCAAAAACAGAACGATCATGATCACGTATAATATAATACAAAACAACTTTATCTACTGTACCTTCAAAAGAAATACAATGATAAAAACCCTCTCTACCCTCTGTATGTTCGGGACGTTCCATCTCAGGCAAAGAACTATCAAAAACCTCTCCCACACGAATAGCATTAATCATTCTATCTTTAGCCGAACCGGGATGTACACTTTTACCATGTATAGTAACAATAGCCTCTGCAGCATTAAAATTCTCATATTCCAGCTCACCAATTTCACCACCATCAAGAGTATATGCGAAATCAGCTCCGAATTTTTTCACATTAAAATGAGCTGCTCCGCGACCAATCTCTTCGTCAGGAGTAAAACAAATTCTTATTTTTCCGTGTTTTATCTCCGGATTATGCAACAAAAAATCCATAGCAGTAATAATTTCAGCTATACCTGCTTTATCATCTGCACCCAGCAAAGTATTTCCGTCAGAGGTAATAATATCCTCACCTATATAATTTTCAATCTCAGGAAATTGTTTTGGAGAAATAACAACATTATTTTCAAGAATAATATCTCCTCCCTGATATTTT
>Ga0172377_10004564_pt1 | contig 14223 bp, 10 predicted proteins | sample Pumphouse3metaG_FD_119749 | JGI IMG/M metagenome (GOLD analysis project Ga0172377, IMG submission 119749) | Leachate microbial communities from a municipal landfill in Southern Ontario, Canada - Pumphouse #3 metaG | ecosystem: Engineered > Solid waste > Landfill > Unclassified | place: Canada... | reverse complement strand
TTATAGGGCTGGCTTAAAGTAAACTTGATTGTTAGATCGTCAACTTTAGTTATATCTAGGCCAACTAAAGAGCTTTGTAGTGGTGAACCATAGGCTGAATCAATTATTGAGCCATAGGTGAATAAGACGTCGTCAGCTGTTAAATTCTGACCATCACTCCATTTTAATTCGTTACGAAGTCGAATCGTATAAATGAGCCGGTCAGGGCTAATTTCATAACTGTCAGCTAAATCTTCGGTTATTTGTCCGTGACTATCTCGGGTAAATAAACTGCTATAAATTAGACGAGTCAAGTCGCGATCAGTTTGGTTAATAGCTGAATAAATTGGGTTTATATAGCGGGGTGCACCAATTAATCCTTCAACATAATATCCACCATTTCTAGGAGTAATTAAACGGTAGCGTCGATAATAATGATTAGCAATAATCGTTAGGCTAGTAATTAATGATAGTAGACAGACAATGACTATAATTTTTTCTTTTCTGGATAAAAATTTAGGTAAATATCGCCATTGTCGCCAACCAGGTAAACGGCTTTTGGCTAATCGAAAGACAACTTGTTGATCAAGAAGATGGTGATCAGTTGCTTTATTTAATCGAAATCGATAAGGCTTAAGTTTTTTGATTAGTCGATTTATAGACATTTTGATTAACGAGCGTATTCAATAACTCTTAATTCTCTAATGACGCTTATTTTAATTTCACCGGGATATTTTAAGTCTTGTTCAATCTGTTTAGCCATTTTAACAGCCAATTCATGGGCTGACAAGTCAGTTATTTCTTCTGGTTTGACAAAAACACGAACTTCACGACCAGCTTGAATGGCATAGGTTTTATCAACGCCGGCAAAGCTATTGGCGATTTTTTCTAATTCTTCTAATCGTTGGATATATTGATCAAGGCTGTCATTACGAGCCCCTGGTCGTGATGATGAAATAGCATCAGCTACTTTAACGATTACAGCAATTAAGCTTCGAGGATGGTCATCGTGGTGTGTCTCAATTGGATCAATAATCTCTTGTGGTAGATTAAATTTTCGAGCGATGTTCCCACCAATTTGTGGATGAGTTCCTTTGACTTCATGATCAACTGCCTTGCCGATATCGTGTAGTAGGCCAGATTTTTTAGCTAAAGCTGTATCAGCTCCTAGTTCTTCAGCTAACAAACCAGACAAGTGAGCAACTTCGACACTATGACGAAGAGCATTTTGTCCATAGCTGGTTCGATATTTAAGACGACCAATAATTTGAACCAATTTTGTTTCAAAGCCAGTTACACCAAGCTCATAAAGAGCGTCCTCACCTGCCTTTTTAATATCAATAGCTAGGTCTTGTTTAGCCTTTTCAATAGCATCTTCAATTTTAGTTGGATGGATTCGTCCGTCTTTTATTAAATGATCAAGAGCTCTTTTAGCAATTTGTCGGCGTATGCCAGAAAATCCAGAGACAGTGATAGCATTAGGGGTATCATCAACAATAATTTCAACACCAGTTAATTGTTCAATTGTTTTAATATTACGGCCTTCACGACCAATAATTCTACCTTTCATTTCATCGTTAGGCAAATCTACCACGGTTGTGGTTATTTCAGCGGTAAAGGTTGAAGCTAGTCGTTGCATGGCTGCCGCCATTAATTCCCGTGATTTTTCTTCGATTTGATCGCTAGCCTCTTCGTTTAATTTATCTAGTCGCGAAATAAGACTATCTGAGGCTTCTTGTTCGACTTTTTCTAGTAATAAATCTTTGGCTTGATCAGTATTGAGTTTGGCAATTTCTTCTAATTTAGCAGTTTGTTCTTGTTTAATTTGATTTATTTTTTCTTTAGTTTCTTCTACTTGAGTTATTTTGTCATAAAGCTGTTGTTGTTTGTCTTGTAGCTCCATTATTTTTTGAGAAAAAGCGGTTTCTCGCTTTTCTAGTCGAGCTTGCCAGCCAGTTATTTCTTTACGATGACTTTCGTTTTCTTGTTTGGCTTCGTCGATTAATTTTAAAGCTTTATCTTGAGCTTTAAGTAAGATTTCTTTTTCTTTAGTTTTAGCTTCGTCAATTATTTTTTCTGCCTTGTTTTCAGCGCCGATTGCTTTGTTAATGGCAATTTGTCGACGCAACCAATAGCCGGCCGCCAATCCGGCCGCCAATCCGCTTAATCCGATTAAATAATTCATAAATAATGGTGGCTTTGGTTAGAGCCAGTATGGAGTTTAGCCGGTTTATTACGGCTCAGTATGGAAGTGAAGTATTTTTTTAAGAAATGAAATTCAAAATCTGTAGAGGTCAACCGGTAATCAATCAATACTGACTAAACCAAAATTCAGTTAAATATATAAAATAAACTATGATTATCCTAGCACGACTAACCTAAAAAGGCAAGTTGAAATATCTAGCTATTAGTTAATTTAACGACTGATTATTTTATCGATTAATCCATAGCTTTTAGCCTCTAGAGGACTTAAATAATGGTCTCGTTCAGTGTCTTTTTCAATATTTTTAATTTCTTGTTTAGTGTGTTGAGCGAGTAATTTATTTAGTTTTTCTTTAATTTTTAAGATATGTTCTGAGCGAATTTTAATATCAGTGGCTTGTCCTTCAAAGCCACCCATAACTTGATGAATCATTATCTCACTATTAGGCAGAGCTAGGCGTTTACCAGGGGATCCAGCCGCTAACAGGACTGCTCCCATTGAAGCGGCCATGCCTACACAAATTGTGCTAACATCAGCCTTAATAAATTGAATGGTGTCATAGATAGCTAGACCAGCGGTAACCGATCCACCAGGCGTATTGATGTAAAATTTAATATCTTTACTACTATTTTCAGCGTCTAAGAATAATAATTGAGCAATAATTAAATTAGCAACATGATCATCAATTGGTTCGCCTAGAAAGATGATTCGATCTTTTAATAATCGTGAATATATATCGTAGGCTCGCTCAACTTGTCCGCTGGTTTCTATAACTGTTGGAATTAAAGGCATAAATTTATAATATTAGATTAATTGGCTTATTATAACAAAAGGTATTAAATAGTCTAGAGGTGGTTTTGTTTTTTAATAATTTTTCGGCTTTTGCCATGAAAATTTTGATAAACTTGCCGTAATTGTTGATCGGTAACGTGGGTGTAGACTTGGGTAGTAGTTATTGAAGCGTGCCCTAATAATTGTTGAACGCTACGAATATCAGCGCCACTAATTAATAGATCGGTAGCAAAGCTATGTCGAAGGGTATGTGGTGTTATTTTTTTGGTAATACCCGCAGCTAAAGCATATTTTTCTACCAGCCTCTCAATTGTTCGTGGGGTTAGGCCAAACTGAGGACTGGTTTCAAGATTAATTTTACCATGACTGATGAACAAAAATGGTTCGGTGTCCTGTCGGGCCGATAAATAGTTATTAATAGCTAATTTGGCATCAGCTGATAAGAAAACTAGGCGTAATTTACTACCTTTGCCACGCACGGTGAATTCGGTTTTTTTTAGATTAATATCATTAATTTTCAATCTAGCTAATTCACTGACCCGCAGACCAGTTGAGAATAAAAGTTCTAAGATTGCTCGATCGCGTAGTCTTATTAAATTATTGGCTTGTTTGGTAGTTAATGGAGCCTGTAACAGGGCAGATAAATCATAGCCCTCTAAAAAATTAACTTGCCGAGGCTCTTGTTTAGCCAGTTCAATTTTATTTGAATCTAAACTATTTATATTATTTTTACTCAAATATTTTAAAAATTGGCGTAAAGCAATTAAATGATAATTTTGGGTATTTTTTTTTAAATTATCATGATCTCGATTAGCTAAGCGGTTTAGATGCAAGCGATAGCGGTGGACTAATTCTTGGCTAATTTGATCGACCTTATTAACTCCTTGGTTATTGGCAAATGACAAAAAACGAATTAAATAAAAACGATAACCGACCAAGGTATTATTGGCTAGACCTCTTTCTACTTCTAGATATTCTAAAAATTTATTAATAAATTCTTTAATCATATAAACATTATACGACATCTTGATTTTATTTTCCAACAATGGTATAACAAAAAGGCTCTAAATCGAGCAATTAATAATTAATTATTTACCTCCTCTTGGATGTGGGTTAGACCCTCTTCTCGGTTGGGGACAAACAGTATGTTAGACAAACAAGTAAAGCAGCAGATTATTGAGAAATTTCGTCAACGTGAAGGAGACACTGGATCTACCCAGGTTCAAATCGCTATTTTAACCGAAGAGATTAAACAATTAACTGATCATTTGCAAAAACATCGTCATGATTTTTCTTCACGACGTGGTTTATTGCGTAAAGTTGGTGAGCGTCGTCGTTTATTAAAATATATACAAAAAGAAGACGAGCAAGCTTTTTTAGAATTAGCTACTAAGCTTAATTTGAGAATTGCTAAAAAAATGGCAGCCGAAGAAGAAGAAGATCGTAAACGATTAGAAGCTGAATTGATGGCCAAGAATGGTGATGATGTGGTCGACGGAGAATTTGATGAATCAACAGTTGAAGAGGTTGTTTAATATTTATGGTTAAGCACCCAGAGCAAAGAGTTGGTGTTTTAGTGGATGTAGCTAATCTTTATCATTCAGCTCGTAACCTTTATAGTAAGAAGGTCAATTTTCGTAAAGTTTTAGCTGAAGTAGTGGCCGATCGAAAATTAATTCGAGCGGCCGCTTATGTTATTAGTAGTGATAATAATGAAGATGAAGTTGCTTTTTTTGAAGCTTTGAGCCAGCAAGGTTTTGAGGTAATTATGAAAGATTTGCAAATTTTTGCTGGTGGTGCCAAAAAGGGTGATTGGGATGTTGGTATTAGTATTGATGCTATTAAATTATCGCATAAGTTAGATGTTATTGTTTTGGCTAGTGGTGATGGTGACTATATTCCGCTAGTTAATTACATTCAGAGTACCACCGGTTGTTTAGTTGAGGTGGCAGGATTTCGACAAACGACTTCGGCTAAGCTTTTAGAAATTGCTGATGATTTTATTAATTTAAGTGATCGGCGATTTTTAATCAATCGTTAATAATTAATTAAATAATAATTTATTCGCTTTGACCAGCAGACAGGGAGCGCTATGAATAATCATAGTCCTTTAGTTTGCCGGCCAGCGCGATTACAAATTTATGCAACAACCAGAAATTGTGGTTAGTAATGATTGGCATGGCCGTCAGCTAACAATTAAAACTGGACGATTGGCTCATCAAGCTGATGCGGCCGTTACTGTTCAATATGGTGATACTGTGGTTTTGGCCACAGTGGTGGAAGCTAAAGAATCTCGAGAGGGTGGCGATTTTTTTCCACTGATGGTTGATTTTGAAGAACGCCTTTATGCCGCTGGCATTATTAAAGGATCTCGTTGGGTTAAGCGTGAAGGTCGGCCGACTGATGAGGCTGTTTTGAGTGGCCGAATGATTGATCGGTCAATCCGACCGTTATTTGATGAATCATCACGACGTGATGTTCAGGTCATTTTAACTGTTTTATCGGTTGATCAGACTAATGATTATGATATTGTCGCCTTAGTAGCTGCTTCAGCTGCTTTGAGAATTTCCGGCGTTGATTGGTGTGGACCAATTGGTGGCATTAGAGTTGGCCGAATTGATGGTCAATTGGTTTATAATCCAACCTATGAACAACGCGAAAATAGTGATTTAGATTTAATTGTAGCTGGTACGGCTGAACGAGTGATTATGATTGAAGCTGGTGCTCAGGAATTATCCGAAACAGACATGATTGAAGCAATTTGGTCGGGACAGCAAGCGTTAGCTGGATCAGTTGATTTAATTGAACAGCTTTATAAAGCTGTTCAATTAAAAGAGCAAAAGCCAATAAAAACAATTAGATTATCAGAAGAAGATCGACAGGCCAATGAAAATAAGCAAGCCATTCAAAAAATTGCTGAGCAATGGTTGGCTGAGCAGGCCGAAGCCATTTTATTTAATCAGACTTATTATACTAAGGGTCAACGTAAATTAGCTGTTGAAGCGATTAAAGATGGTTTAGATGAATATTTATTTAATCAAGGAATTGATAAAAATCTTCGGAAAGTTATTATTGGTCAGACAGTTGAACCAATTGTTGAAGCATTAGTTACTAAAAATATTTTAGAAAATAATCGCCGAGTTGACGGTCGAGCACTTGATGAAATTCGTCAACTTTCGGCTGATGTTAGTATTTTGCCAAGGAATCACGGGGTTGGTCTTTTTTCTCGAGGTGAAACTCAAGTTATGTCCATTGTTACATTGGGAGCACCTGGCGATGAACAATCGTTAGAAGGACTAGAAGGAGTTTCTACTAAGCGGTATATGCATCATTATAATTTTGCTCCATATTGTGTTGGTGAAGCTAAGCCAATTAGAACGGCTGGTCGGCGAGAGATTGGTCATGGTGCTTTAGCTGAAAAGGCCTTACTGCCAGTTTTACCTGATCGAGCTGACTTCCCCTATACCATTAGAGTGGTTAGTGAAACATTGGGTTCCAATGGATCTTCGTCAATGGGTTCAACCTGTGCTTCATCTTTGTCTTTAATGGATGCCGGTGTACCAATTAAGCGATCGGTAGCTGGTATTGCTATGGGATTAGCTTCTAATCAAGACATGAGCCAATGGAAAGTGTTGACTGATTTACAAGATCTAGAAGATGGGCAGGGTGGTATGGATTTTAAGATTACTGGAACATCAGAGGGTATTACCGCGATCCAATTAGACACTAAAACCAAGGGATTAACCAAGGAAATAATTGAAACCACCATTAATCAAGCTCGCCAAGCACGTTTGCAGATTTTAACGGTTATGAGTCAGGCCATCGCTGAGCCTCGTGCTGAATTATCACCCTATGCTCCTAAAATTGTTAGTTTTTTCATTGATGTTGATAAAATTAGGGAAGTGATTGGAGCTGGTGGTAAAGTTATCAATGAGATTATTGCTGCCTGTGAAGTTACCATTGATATTGAACAAACCGGGCAGGTGATGATTTGTGGATCCAATCAAGAAAAACTAGATCAAGCAATTAAATGGATTCAGGATATTGCTCGTAAACTAGAGGTTGGTGAAGAATTTACTGGTGAAGTGGTGCGTTTATTAGATTTTGGTGCGTTTATTGAATTATTACCTAATCGTGATGGGATGGTTCATGCTAGTGAATTAGCACCATTTTATGTTGGTAAGCCGTCGGATATGCTTCAAGATGGTGATACAGTAACAGTTAAAATTAAAGCAATTGATGATCAGGGTCGAGTTAATTTAACTATGAAAGATTTACCAGCTAATCAAGAAATCTGGGAGCGTTATAAGGCTAAAGGATTACCAATGGAGCGGCCAGCTGGTTTTTCTGGACCAAGGTCATCTAGGCCTCAACATGGGGATAACTCCAGACGACGTGATTTTCATTAATTGCTAAGATTAGTTGATTTTATTGAACATAAAGCAAGACAGATCCTTACTTAGGGGTCTGTCTTTTTTGTGATTAATAAAAATGTTATTATGGTAATGGTCAAACTATTTGCCTTTTGCCGCCTCCAATTAGTTTTTAATCAAGATGTCATGTCTATTTACCTAATTCCGGCTAAGCTACCGGATGCGGCTAATTGGCTGAAGTTTGATTGGGCTAAATTTAGTAATAGTGAATTATTAGCCTTTGTGATCAGCCATGGTCAAGATTTAAAATCTTCCACAGCCCTAGCTAAATTAATTCTTAAAAAGATTCCAGCACCATGTTTAATTAGATCAAGTTTTGAAGAACTGATTGCTGCTGGACTGACTAGTCAGCAAGCTAACAATCTATTAGCATCAGCTGAAATAACTAAACGATTTTGTCGACAGCGGCTTCAGAATATTTATTATAGTCAGGAAGTTATTTATCAGGAGTTTAAATATTTAAGATCTTGTACTCAGGAGCGTCTGGCTATTGGTTATTTAGATCGTCGTTGTCATGAATTACGACGCAAGAACTTTTTATTTGAACGGATGCGTCAACCAGATTTTATGGTTAATCAGATTTTTGACCCGATTTTGAAATTACCAGCTCAACAATTAATTACCGCTAGCAATCATCTATCTGGCGATGCTGAGCCAAATGAGTTGGATATGATTTTATTTAATAAGCTTTATCGAATTTGTCAGGCTTTTGGTTTGGAGATGTTAGATAATGTTATTTTTAGTCGCCGGGGATTTTATAGTTTTCGTCAGGCCGGCTTAATTAAAACCATCAACTAGTTGATGATAAGGAGGGGGATTAAAACCGCCAGTCTATTAGACTGGCGGTTTTAATTTTGGATAATAAAAAAGGCTGGCACCAAAGGTGTCAGCCAAAGCTTATTGTCGGAACCGCTGCCACTAGCGGCGTTTTTTTGGTTCCTTTTTTCTTTTTTTCATTGGAGGTAAGACCTCCAAGATAGAAGAGAAATTTTGATTGGAGATATCCTCTCTACTTAAAAGAATTTCTCTTTTTGTTAAAATATCTGTCATGAACAGACATTCGGTACAGGTCAGGCGCTTTACTCCTAGTTTTGATTTTATAGCCATTTCCAGACCATCGGCCTTGAGCATAGCTCTTTGGCCATTTCGATCAGTCACTACAAAGTGGAGCCACTTGGACCAAATTACGGCCCCTAATACTCTGGTTGAATCTTCAAAGCTCATTCTGAGCCTCCTTGTTTTTATTTATCCGTTAGGACAATCATTAGGTTAAGATTTATTTGGTGCTTTGTCAATGTTTGGCTAAGAAAAAGTCAGCCTTCTGTGGCCAATTGCCAAAAATTAACTGCAGTGATAGACTAAAAAGGCTTTAATGCCTTATTTTATCTTATGTCTGAAGTAACTTTAGAAACTTTAGTTAGCCTTTGTAAGCGCCGTGGTTTTGTCTATCCATCATCTGAAATTTATGGTGGTTTAGCTGCGGTTTATGATTATGGTCCTTATGGAGTTGAATTAGCCAACAACATTAAACAGACTTGGTGGAGAGAATTAGTTTATCGCTATGACAATATTAGCGGTTTGGATAGTGCCATTTTTATGAATCCAAAAATTTGGCAAGCCAGTGGTCATGTAACTGGTTTTTCCGACCCATTGACTGAATGTCGTGATTGTCACGCTCGACTGCGAGTGGATCATCTTTTAGAAAAAGTTGGTGTAGAGGCTAGTGAAACTATGTCTGAAGCTGAGATTAATCAGCTGTTTGATGATTATCGTCACACTATTGTTTGTCCAGAATGTGGCCACAAAGATTTTACGACAGTTCGTAAGTTTAATTTATTGGTTCAATCCAATCTGGGGAACTTTACTGGTAATGATAGTGAACCGGTTTATTTGCGGGGTGAAACTTGTCAGGGCATCTATGTTAATTATAAGAACATTATGGATAGTACCCGCCTAAAATTACCGTTTGGTATTGCTCAGGTTGGTAAGGCTTTTCGTAATGAAATAACCGCTCGTCAATTTATTTTTCGGACCAGAGAATTTGAACAAATGGAATTACAATACTTTATTCGTCCAACTGATGATCTGGCTGATTTTAATCTTTGGAAACAACGTCGTTGGGATTATTATGTTAATATTCTTGGTATTAATTCAGAAAATTTGCGTTGGCATGAGCATGAAAAATTAGTTTTTTATGCTAAAGCCGCTTTTGATATTGAGTATAAATTTCCGTTTGGGTTTCAAGAAATTGAAGGAATTCATGCTCGTGGTAATTATGATTTAAGTCAACATCAGCAGTTTTCTGGTCAAGAATTGGATTATTATGACCAGACGACTGATCAGAAGTTTATTCCGCATATTGTTGAATCATCGTCTGGAGTTGGCCGAGTTTTTTTGATGCTGCTAAGTGAAGCCTATCACGAGGAGGAGCTGGCTGGTGGTGATAAGCGGATAGTTTTGAAATTAAAACCAGCTTTGGCTCCAGTTAAAGTGGCGGTTTTTCCACTATTGCGTAATAAACCAGAATTAGTTAAGGCTGCTCAGGTAATTCTTGATCAGCTTAAAATGCGGTGGCGTTGTGAATTTGATGATAGTGGTAATGTTGGTAAGCGTTATCGTCGTCAAGATGAGATTGGTACACCATTTTGTGTAACAATTGACTTTGATACTCTAGAAAAAAATACAGTCACAGTCAGAGATCGAGATACTATGGAGCAGGTTACGATTGGGACTGATGATTTAGTGAAATTTTTATCTTCTAAATTAGATTATTAATTGATTATGTGGCAAAGACAAATTGCAGCTAATATTCCTTTGGTTTTAAAAATTCCGTTAGATAATTGTCCAACCTTTACTGCCTTAATTATGGTGGCGGTTGGTTCAAAATTTGAAACAGACCAGCAAAGCGGGTTGTCTCATTTTTTAGAGCATATGTTTTTTAAGGGAACCATTAAGCGACCATCAACTTTAGCAATTTCTAGCGAGCTTGATGCAATTGGTGGTGAATTTAATGCGTTTACTGGTAAAGAATATACTGGTTATTATGTTAAATGCTCAGCTGATCGGGCGGAAGTGGCGCTTGATGTTTTGAGTGATATGCTGCTTAATTCACAATTTTCCAGTGAAGAGATCAAGCGAGAAAAAGGGGTTATTATTGAAGAGATTAATATGTATCAGGATAACCCAATGATGCATCTAGAAGATGTTTTTGAGCGATCTCTTTATGGTGATACACCAGCTGGTCGAGACACCGCTGGATCGAAAGAAACGGTTAATGCTTTTCAACCAGCTGATTTTATAAATTATTGGCGTAATTATTATGGTAAATCTCGAGCAGTTATTTGTTTAGCCGGTAATTTACCTGATCAAGTTGATGACCTGGTGAATAAATATTTTGTTCAATGGCCCGATCAATCGACTTTTCAAGATAAATTGGCAGTTAGTGAACAGCAAGATCAACCAAATTTGCTGGTTGTTAATAAAGACACCGATCAAACTCATTTGGCACTGGGAGTTAGGTCTTTTCCCTATGGCCATAAGCAGGAATTACCAGTTAAATTATTGTCGATTATTTTAGGTGGATCAATGAGTTCACGATTATTTTTACAAATTAGAGAACGTCAGGGATTAGCTTATTATGTTCGCACTAATATTGAAAGCTATACTGATAGTGGCTATTTAGTAACTTCGGCCGGCATCAAAAAAGATTCTTTATCACTGGCGGTCACTACTATTATTAATGAATATAAAAGATTAACTGAGGAATTAGTTAGTCAGGCTGAATTAAGCCGCGTTAAGAGTTTTATTGCTGGACGGTTAGCTTTGGGCTTGGAAGGATCGGATGATTTAGCTCAGTGGTATGCTCGGCAACAGGTGCTGCGGTTGGCTCAAAATAATGTTCAGGCTAATTTGAAAAAACCAGCTGAATATTTAGCTGAAATACAAGCGATTAGTGCTGAACAAATTCGTCAGGCCGCTCAATTAATCTTTGTTAATCAAGGTCTTAATTTGGCTATCATTGGTCAAGTTAGTAATCAAGCTGAATTGACCAGTCAATTGATTTTTAATTGATATAAATATGACTCAACCAATTGATTATTTGGCTGGTTTAAATGATCAGCAGCGCCAAGCGGTTGAGCACAAGACTGGTCCATTATTGATTGTGGCTGGAGCTGGTACTGGCAAGACGACTGTTTTAGTTAATCGTTTATTGCATTTAATAATTTCTGGTCAAGCTAAACCAGAGGAGATTTTATTGGCTACTTTTACTGAAAAAGCGGCTGGTGAAATGGAAGAGCGAGCTGACCGTTTGTTGCCGTATGGTTATACTGACTCATGGATTCAGACTTTTCATAGTTTAGGCGAGCGGATACTGCGTCAACATGGCTTAGATATCGGCTTGCCAACTGATTTTAAATTGCTCAATGAAACCGCTCAATGGATTTTATTGCGGCGTAATTTGGAGCGACTATCATTAGATTATTATCGACCGCTTGGTAATGAGACCAAGTTTTTGCGTGATTTAATTAAATATTTTAGTCATCTTAAAGATGAAGATATATCGCCGGATGATTATTTAAAGTTTATTGATAATTTAGATCAAAGTGAGACTAGTGATATAGAGCAATTAGAAACAGCTAAATTAAAAGAATTAGCTCTGGCTTACCAGACCTATAATCAGCTATTATTAGATAATTCTTATTTAGATTTTGGTGATTTAATTACTTATACTTTGCGACTTTTTAGACAGCGTCCCAATATTCTAGAAATTTATCGTCGTCAATTTAAATTTATTTTGGTTGATGAATTTCAAGATACTAATTGGTCTCAATATGAATTAATAAAATTATTAGCTGCTCCGAATAATAATTTAACCGTGGTCGGGGATGATGATCAAAGTATTTATAAATTCAGAGGAGCCTCTCTGGCTAATATTCTTCAATTTAAGGATGATTTTCCTCAGGCTCAAGAAGTAGTTTTGACAGCTAATTATCGTTCGGGACAAGCTATTTTAGATCAAGCTTATCGTTCTATTCAAAACAATAATCCTGATCGTTTGGAAGTTAAATTAAACTTAAATAAAAAATTAACAGCAGCCGGAGTAGTCGATGGTAGCGTTGAGACTTGGTCTTTAGCTAGTGAGTCTGAAGAGATTGTCGCTATTATTGATTATATAAAAGATGAATATAGTCGGTCTGAAGAAATTAAATGGTCTGATTTTGCTATTTTGATTCGATCTAATCGCGAGGCGGATAAATTTATTAATGAATTTATCCGCCGAGGCATTCCTTGTCAATTTATGTCGATGCGAGGTTTATATTATAAACCAATCATTTTAGATTGTTTAGCTTATTTTAAATTATTAGATCATTATCATGAATCGGCCGCCCTGTATCGGGTTCTTAATTCTCGACCATTCTTATTATCAGCTACCGATCTAGTTGAGTTATCGGCCCTGGCTCGTCGCAAAGCTTGGTCGTTATTTGAAGCAGCTAAAAATAATAATTTAGCTCCTAAAATTAGCCAAGCTGGTCGAGAGATTATTGAAAAATTAATGCGATTAATTAATGAACAGTCGCTGTCCGCCTCTCAGCAAACACCCAGTCGGGTTTTTGTTGATTTTGTGTATCGATCAGGTTTATTAGCCGGATTAGACCAAGATATTGATTGGTTAATTTTTCATTATTTGAATCAACTTTATAAAAAAATTAAAGATTTTGAAAATACTGGTCACGACCTAAGACTTAAGGATTTTGTTGATTTAATGGACTTAGAGATGGAGGCTGGTGAAACTGGCAATTTAAGTTTACCACTAGATGATGACGATGTGGTCAAGATTATGACTGTTCATTCGGCCAAAGGTTTAGAATTTAAATATGTTATTTTGCCTGACTTAATTAATAAAAAATTTCCCACAATCAGACATAGTGATAGTTTGCCAGTTCCGATTGGACTAATTGCTGAATCAATTGGGTCTGGTGACACTCATTTAGCCGAAGAACGTCGGTTATTTTATGTGGCAATAACTAGAGCTAAAGAAAAATTGATATTAGCCTATGCTCGTGATTATGGTGGAGCACAAGAACGTCGCCCCTCAATTTTTTTGAAAGAACTTGGTTTAGATGAGGGGGCGATTGAACGTCAGTTTGAATCTGGTCGAGTTTTTGAATTAGTTCGTGAAGTTGAATCATTAAAGCAACCAAATAACGAGTCTTCTGTTCTTGATCATAAATTTGTTAATCATAAGTTTTCTTTTAGTCAATTAGCGGGTTATGGTAATTGTCCTTTACAGTATAAGTTTGCCTTTGTTTTAAAAGTTCCTGTTCCAGAAAAGGCTAATATGATTTATGGACGATTAATGCATCGCTGTCTTTATCAATTATTTTTGCCCTGTTTAATTTCTGATCAACCGATTGATTTATTTGGTCAATCAACTAATTCTCGGCAGTTAGTTGACCGAGATGGCTTGTTAGCGATATATAAGAGTAATTGGGTTGATGAGGGTTATGCTTCTATTGAAGAAAGAGATAAATATCAACAATTAGGCCAACAAAGCTTAGCAGCTGTTTGGCAGGAAATTGAAAATAATGGTTGGCCAAATGTTTTAGCCTTAGAAAAGAAATTTGTTTGGAAAACTAGTGAATTTATTTTGCATGGAGTAATTGATCGAATCGATCAATTGCCAGATGGTAGTGTTGAAATTATTGATTATAAAACCGGTCGTCCCAAGGAAAAATTAGACTATCAAGCCAAGCGACAATTGATGCTTTATCAATTGGCCGTGGAAGAGGTTTTTGGTTGGCGAGTTGGTCGTCT
>Ga0172377_10004562_pt1 | contig 14228 bp, 5 predicted proteins | sample Pumphouse3metaG_FD_119749 | JGI IMG/M metagenome (GOLD analysis project Ga0172377, IMG submission 119749) | Leachate microbial communities from a municipal landfill in Southern Ontario, Canada - Pumphouse #3 metaG | ecosystem: Engineered > Solid waste > Landfill > Unclassified | place: Canada... | reverse complement strand
TAAAATAAGTTTCGTCTTCATGCACATTATTACTGCCTCTCATTCGTGTTCCGGCGTTGCTGTCGAAAAAGGCGTAGGTAAACGACAAAAAGGAAGGAATGACACTGTCGGTTTTGGCCATTTCGGCCACCAGATGAGGCAGGCTCATGGTTTCCAGTTTCAGACCGTTTTTCATAACGGCAAAAGCCAGTTGGGGATAGCCCAGACGGTTGATGGCCTCTGCGTAACGCAAATATATATGTGAACTGCGGTACAGAGGCAAATGTCTGGGATCGTCTTCCGACAGGGTCATGTTCATCATTTCAAATTTTATTATGGTTGGTTTAATCAATTCCATCGTTTCTTCGTCGTCTTCATCAACAGTAAGCATTCCCATTTTAACCAGGGAATAATTACTATTAACGACGTCGTATATACGCAAATCTCCATTCTTGGTAGAAGAGGCGTTCAGGTAATATACTGCGTTAAGCCATTTATCCAATGCCAGCTGAGTAGGCATAATTTTGCCCTGAACACTGAGTGAATCCAGAGAAAAGCTTTGGCCGTAGTTGGGAAAAGCTCCCAGGGCTGAAACCACCTCCTGGTTCTGCATCATAAGCGAATTAAACCATGACGAGGTAAGAGAATTCGTACTTATGGCATTGTTTTCTTCACCCCATCTAACGTTATAAGAGGAATTAATAACCAGATTTTCTTCAAAAATCAACTCATAATACATGGACGCTGCCGCAGCATATTCCCCCTTCCAAAGATACATATCACCCAGCAGCAAAGGGACGGGAAAGATAGAGCGTGAAGCATCAAAATTACCAAATCTGCCGGGATTCATCAGGCGAATGTCTTTGAGTGGCAGCAAATCGTCTATCAGAAAACTAAAAAGAGCATCTATATCTAACAAAGGAAAATTCTGCTCGGCATCTTTTACCGTAAGGATTGGCTGTTCACTAAAACGTACACTGCCGTAATTCAGGGCCAGTTGCATATAGGTCCAGGCCCGTATGGATTTGGCAGAGGCATAGATACGCATCAGAGGCTTGTCGCTTTTTTCGGTATAAGCTGTATCGGCATATTGGATAATGTAGTTGCACTGATTGATAATAGAATAATAGGTTTTCATTTCCGCATAGGCATTATCGGCTGACATGTTGAAATAATAGATTTCTTTCATGTCGATCGATGCGTCTTCCGTTACTTCCATAAGGTCAGCACGTAATTCTCCAAGCAATACATAGCGATCACCCAGTTTTTGCATTTCCGAGAAAATACCGACCATATTGTAAAGCGTATCGTGCAGGGTTTGCAGTCGGGCATCCTCTTCGAAAGTGTATCTTTCGGAATCGGAATCCAACATGGCATCGCAACCGCCCACAAAAGGCAAAGTTATCAATAACACACCCAGGCATAATTGTTTGAAAGCTTTCATTTGTCTTATTATTTTATATGAGTGATACTAATTAGAGATTAACCCTGAGTCCCAGGAAGTAACTTTGGGTTTGAGGAATCAGGCCATTATCAATGCCCTGGAACAACACCTTATCGCTGACCGAGCTTTCGGGATCCAGACCCAGGTAATTGGTAAACAAAAACAGGTTGTTGGCAGAGAGAGAGAATTCAAGGCCTTTGATAAACTCATTGTCGATGGGAATGGCGTAAGAAAGTGACACCGATTTCAGTCGCAAAAAAGAACCGTCTTCTATCCAGCGATCCGAAAAACGGGAATTAGCCATAGGATCACCGTACACGCTTCTTGGTTGGGTAGCGTTTTGTCCGTCGGCTGTCCAGCGCAACAACATGGCTTTGGTTTGGTTTCCAAAATCCTTGCCCGATTCCAGCTGGCTTCTCAGATAATTATAAACTTCGTTGCCGTAGGAATAGGTAAACAAAGTATTTAAAGTCCATTTTTTATAACTGAATTTAGTCGAAATGTTGCCATAGAAATCAGGATTGGGATCGCCTATGATCTGTTTGTCTTTTTCGTCTAATATGCCGTCCTGCTCAAAATCTTCAAAGATTACGTCTCCGGCTTTGAAATAGGTCAGAGAGCCGTTATCGTTTACTATAGCCATGGGATTGGCCAGAGCTTCGGCTTCGGAAGAATAGACACCCTTGGTTTTGTAACCCCAGAAGACTCCGGCGGCTTGTCCGACTTCGGTTAGAATTTCTGCCCCATAGGCATTGTTTATGTAGCGGCCCTCGGGTAATTCTTCGATTAAATTACGATAATGGCCTATGCTGGCAGCCAGGCTCCATTGGAAGTTTTTGGTGTTGACCAATTTAGCTTCGGCCGACACTTCAAAACCCCGGTTGGAAAGTTTACCCTCGTTGCTCCAATAATAATCGACACCGACTATCTGATTCAAACTCCTGAGTGTTAATAAATCATCTGTAGTGGCATCATAAACATCCACATTCAGCAGCAGGCGTTCGTTCAACAAAGCCATATCCAAACCGGCATGCAGCCTTGATGTGGTTTCCCACTGCAGTTCTTCGTTGGCCAGATTGCTCAGAATTACACCATTGGCCTGATCCATATATCGCCGTGTGACAAAATAGGCTTTGGTGGCATAATCCTGAATGCCGTCGTTGCCGGTGACATCAAAACCAGCCCTCAGCTTAAGATAGTCGAAAAAGCGAACATTTTTCATAAAGGACTCGGACGAAATCAGCCAGGCTGCATTAAGGCCGGGAAAAAGAGCGAAACTGTGCCCAAAGAGCTGAAAACCACCCTTGGTTTCTTTGCCAAAACGCGAAGAACCGTCAACCGAGAGCGCAGCATTTACAAAATACCGGTTCAAATAATTGAAATCTACGTTGGCATAAGTAGAAACCGTTTTTGTCCTGTTGTTCAGGCCATCGGTTTGAAGAAAATCATAATTCCCCACCGTAGTATTGTTGTCTGTACCTGAATTGTGAGCCTCAATATAGTCTGCTTCCAGATAGTTAGTCATGTAACGCCAGCCAAGCAAAGCTTTAAGATCAAAACTCTTTTTGTTCAAACGATAATTCAAACGAGTATCGTCAAAAACAGAAGTGGTACGAATCAACTGGTTTTTTACGGTATTTTCAGACATACCGTAGCCTTCGAGTTCACGGGGATAAGATCCGTGCATGGGGCTGAAATAATCCTCCAGAAATTTGTTGAGGTTGTAATCAAACAGCGTACTCAATGACCAATGCTTATTGATGGTGTACACCGGCATAAAACCGATGTTGAAACGATACTCTTTGTAATTATTTTGAGAACCCTGGATAAAAGAGGAAGGATTTCCTATACCAAAGAGATCAGCATCGGCATAATCCTTGGCTTTGTAACCCAAAGAAGTGAAAGAGTAAGGGCTTAAAAATGGAGACTTAACATAAGCCATATAAGTCGGTGAGGTATAAAGGTTAACCCCGTCGTCCATCATACCGCGGTTAATATTGGCAAAGCCCACGTTCATACCAATGCTTAAATTGTCCACCACATTGATATCGGCGTTGAAGCGGGAACTGATTCTCTCCATACTGGTTGTTTGTACTATGCCTTTGTTGCCGGTATAGCCCAGGGAGAAATGATATAGTGCTTTTTGGTCTCCTCCGTTCACACTGATATTATAGCCTTGGGTGATGCCTCGCTGGTAAACCTCGTCGTTCCATTCTGTCACATTGTGATAAGTGTTGTAAATTGGATTGGCAGGATTTTCAACCAGAAAATCAAGAAACTGGGGCGTTTGCAAAGTGCTCTGGTTGACAGTTTGTAACAATTCACTCGCATAGACACGATACTGATCTGCGTTCATCATCGGGAGCTTCCCTGGTTCAGTAACCATACCGGCCATGATGCGAAGGTCAATTTTGGTGACGGGACTTTGTCCACGTTTGGTTTTAATGTTGATTACCCCGTTGGCAGCCTTACTTCCGTATAGAGCTGTACCGTCTTTTAATACCGTGACGCTTTCAATGTCATTCACATCAATATTCATCAGAATATTGGATTGAAAGCCCTCAAAGATAGATTGCACATCGGCAATATCGTTCCAGATAACTCCGTCAACAACCAGCAAAGGTTGAGCTTTGGCATTTAAAGAATTTAAACCGCGAATAAAAACCAGGCTTCCAATACCGGGCAAACCCGATCGGCTTACCGAACGGATGTCACCACCCAAGGAAGACTGAAAAAGTTCATCTACCGAAACGGCCTGGTTTAATCCCAGGTCAACAGTTTTGGCGGCTGAAACCATTTGCGAATTCTTCACTTTCCCTCCTGGCAATTCAATGCTTTTATAACTTTCTCCAAACATCTTGGGATAAAGTTCTATGACAACATCCTGCCTGCCACGGAGAGGATATTCGCGGGCAATGAAATTTTCTTCGGTAACAACCAGGACATCGTTGATTGTTTGAATAACCAACTCAAAACGTCCCTCTTCATTGGTGAAAACAGAAGTCTTTCCAGCTTTGACACTGGCACCGAAAACCGGACTGCCGGTAGCCTGACTAAGAACCTGGCCTTTCACAAAGATCCGGTTCTCTGCTGCATTGTCTGCAGCGTTTGCTGAACTCAGACTTACTGCGACCCATAAAAGACCCAGTGATAAAACGATCCGACTGATGTAGCTATTATTTCTTTTCATAATACATTCGTGCTTTTATAGGTTTAGTCTTCGATCGGTACAAAAATAACACAATCGATACGCATCGTTCTTGTATACAAGCGCGTCTGGCTGGATGTAACGGCATTTTCAATCCTCAGTTTAACCAATATATCACTAATGCTTGAATTTTCGTCTATTACATTGCAATAGGGGAAATCCATTTGAGCCACGTGCACCAGGGTGGTATCGTTGGCATCAATGGTGACTCTTTTCAATAATGAAACATTGTTTTTCAGCCTTCCGTCGGCATCTACATAAGACATTGAAATGTTTACCATATTTTCTTTCGGGTTGATACGATTCACAATGCTTTCAGGAACAAACAGGCAATATATGTCGTATTTTGCCGATAAAACGTCAGGAATAGGAAAATCCACATAGGTTTTAGACAAGATGGTTGTACCGGTAGCCTCCACTTCGAGATACCTGTTGCCGGAAGTTTGTATAGCAGTTCCGTAGCTGGTTCGGCTGTAAACCTTGGCATTGAGAGCAGTCCTGCCGTAAGAACTGTTTTCGGCCTCAATTAAAATTGGAGTATGCCAGGAGTCGGTAGCAGGCAATCTCAAAGAATCGGTTACATAGATAACCCCGTTACTGGCATCATAGGTAGTACTGCCCTGAAATATATCCTCAGGATTATTAAAGATATTTCCTGAGGTGGAAATTATTATGGAGTCAGGATAACCATCTTCTTTAAAATTGCCCGAAAAAACCAGATCCTGAACCAAAGTGGCCTGAGCCAGGGACTTTTGTTTGGAAAAACCTCCATCATCTTCTGTAGTCTTGTAATAATCCTTAATAACATTGAAAGACTTTTGCCAGGCTTCGTTCGTTGGGAAAAGCACCGTGTAAACAGCATTCTCGTTATTCAGATTGGCAACTTGCGTCAAATACCGGTTGCTTTCGTAAAAAACAGAATCGTAAATGGGCTGATTGTCGGCGTTTACTCCTATTTGTTCACTTTCCAGGAGATTAAATTTTCGTTGATCCTGTTTTTCGAAGTAGATTGCCAGTGAATCCAAGCCCGGTATACGTTCTGCATATTCCCAAATATTAGGCACATAGGGAACATATGCATCAATAATATGCAAAAGGCCGTTGGCCACCTTAATATTGGCATCAGTTAAAGTTGATAAACCAAACTTGTCCCCCACAAAAGAAACTAGTTTATTACTGAACATGAATACTTTTTCGCTTCTGGTGGTGGAAGTGCTAATGGCGTAGCTGGCAATGTGGTTACTGACAATTTCGGTAACAGTGGCAGTATCATTGATGTCTACACTTGTTAAAGCTTCGTTTTTGGGAGCCCAGACCGTATAAGCTTGTGATACCGACAATACCGTATCGTAGCCCGAAACCTGAAGCATCTGCATAAACAAGTCCAGTTGCGGTTCCGATTCAATGTATTCCATCATCATTTTTTCAGAGCCGGCTTTCCCTGAATCTTCAAAATGCTCATACCAGGCTTGTTGCTGACAAGATATGAGCGCCATCAGGGATAGAGCGATCATGGGCCATAATTTCGAATGGTTGGTCTTCATATAATTTTTATTTAATGTGTATCTTCTGTAAGTATCAATTCAGTGGGGCAAAATTCCAGGAAATCCATCATAAACTGACTGTCACCCGATTCAGTACCCAAAAAGACAATAGTTATGTAATGTTTGGCCGGTTCTTTAAATTCGTAAGTACCTAAGATGTAACGCAGGCTATAAGTACTGTAACGTGCGTTGGCAGCGCTGTAGGTATAAATATTAACCGGACATTTGTAACTGTCGGGGCCTTTCATGTAGCCGCGATTTCGCATCATCTTATCGTTTTCATAACCGTAGGGATCATCCGGATTGCTTCCCGGGACCTGATGCCCGATGTCCGGATTACTGGCCAACAAGGAAAAATTCACAGGGATACCGGTAGGAATACTATCCCAGTACACTTGAGCAATACCACGATAGGCCGTAGGTTGATAACTCATTCTTACTTCATAGGTTCCGGCTGGTATAGGCAATGTTTCCATTGTGAAATTATAGGAATCTCTGGCATACATTTCATCTCCCTGAAAATCTTCGTAAGCTGAACAAGCTCCGATATAAGTGAACTCAGTACTTTCCGTACATGTAAAACCGGTCAGATAGCCGAAAGGAATCTGATAGGCATGCGTCTTATCCCTTTCTCCGTGGTTACTTCCGTTTGGATTCCACTTGGCGTTTCCTCTCATATTATTGGTGGCCAGTTCATCAAAGAAACAGGCTGCTTCAATGCGGAGCCGTTTTGACGAAAGAGCTGATTCGAATTCCCTGGTGTATGCCAATGGTTGGTCTATTTCGTGATAATAGCCGTTGATGGCTTCATTGTCTTTGTCATCGGTCAACAAAATACCTGTGGAAGCATCTTCTTTACCGTCCGCAGCCATTTTACAATTGAACAGACCAAATTCGCTGTTGGGAGCGGTAAAATTGCGGTCTATCTTAACCTCCAGCAAACGATTCTCCAGCATGGTTTCGATGTATTCATACATATCGTAGATTTTGAAGTGATGCGGAGTATCGTAATCCTTAATAAAGCGGCTCGATAGAAGAGTGCGGGTCATACAGTGATATGCGATGTAACGGTTCAGGTAATTTCTTTTGTCGGTATAATCGTCTTTTACCTCGTCACCGTCTGAATACAATCCAACATTTCCAGGCTTGCTGGAATAAAAATATTCAGCCAAAGTATATAAATCATCCAGTGTATGCACCCCGTTGGGAAGTTTGGGACAAGCCGTATAGCTGGCCAGGGTAGAATCGCTTTCGGCCAGAATAGTGTACCCAAATTTTCGGTATTGTGGCAATTCTTCCGGCACTGTATGATTGAAGCCACTTAGTACGAAATTTTCGGGATCGTAGGTTAGATCTTCCAAAAGAGCATCGTCCATAATTAATTTATAACCCGTCCGTTCAAATGCGCGCGCAAAAAGCGAAAATTTTGCATCTTGCATCAACCTGGAAGAAACGCGGTCTTCGGAAGGTTCCATGGTTTTACCCAATACATGTACCACCCCATTATGTAACATAATGTCTTTTTCAATGATAGGAGCTGTACCGTTCATAAAGATGGTAGAGGTTGTATCTCTAAAATCAACACTGATAAAACGTCCACTCATTGACATGGTACTCAAAGCTCCCTCTGAAAATTGCAGGGTTGCCAGGGTATCTCCTTTTATTATGTGATTGTAACAGATAGTCTCAAGCTCATCTATACTGAAATCTTCCAGACTGCTCTTTTCGTGATTCTGATAATATTCATTCATGGCATCGTTGGTAGGCAAAAAGCAGGTGTACAGGCCATAAGCTTTCATGAGCCCCATAACGCCGGTAGTATCGAGCAGACGCTGAAACTCAGAAAAACGCTCCGGTCTGCTTTCGATATAGTTTCCTATCAATTCACCGGTAAAGGTAAAATAGTTATCCACCACATCTTCGGTATAACAAGATTGAAACAGACCAGGAGATATGGAAAAAAGTAACAACAAATAGAGTAACTTCTTTTTAAAGGCATTGCTTGTTTTCATATGCTGTCTAATTTATTGCAAAGTGGATGATGAAGTAGTTGTTTCATAAAATTTATTTTGGACCAGAGCTTCATTGGCTTCCAGTTCTCCCTTGTTGACCGGCCAGTACAAAGCATTCATCTGAGACATTTTACCCAAGGCCTCGCTGCCTTCGCCTTTACGGGCAATAAACGAAACCAGGGGAGAAGGACTGCCTGCCCTGCGTGCCAAACGCATCAGGTCAAACCAGCGTTTTCCTTCGAACATCAATTCCCTTTGTCTTTCTCTTGTTACCAAATCAACCAGTTTATCAAAAGAATTATCGTAATAATCAAGCGAAAGGGTGTCTCCGGCGTTGGAGCGGGAATAGGTTATATTGACCAGAGCGAGAGCCTCGGCCAGGCCTTCTTCTTGTTTTTGCTGCAACACAGCTTCGGCTTTCATCAGAATAATGTCCGGCAGGCGATACACAATCCAGTTAGAGGTATTATTACGATAGGAATAAGTGCTTTTTGATCCGTCAAAATTCTCGGTACGCTGTAAACCCGCGTATTTAAATATTTGATAGGTGCCTGCTCCGGGATCGTTCACGAAAAAGTCTTTCCAGCGAATATCCACATCATTTTTACTCTCAATGTAATTTCCGGCCGGATATTCAAAAGGACTGTCCTTTCCTACTACCAGCGTAGCAGGAAAAGCCAGCTGGCCGTTTCTATTGTTCTGGTATCCGTACAAAGAGCGCGTGGCATCATTCACCTGAATGTCTTCGTCGTAACCGAATTCAAAAATACTTTCGGTAGAAAATCCACGATAAAATACAGAGGAGAACATACTTTCAGCCGGAACCAGCTCATAATTCTCATCTGCCAAAATATAATCACACATCCTGGAACATTTCTCATATTGATTGTCCCAGAGATATATATCAGCCAACAAGGCATATACCCCATTTTTGGTAATGCGTCCCCTGGTTTCTTTATCGGTCGAATACACCCTGGGAATATAGGGCAGCGAATAAACTTCCAAATCGCGAATAATTGAATCCAGCACAGCTCTTTCGGTAGATTGAGGCACTACAAAATCCTGAGTGTCGTCCAGGCTGGGTTCCTGGATCCAGGGAACATTCTGAAAAGCCCTCACCAGATAAAAATAAGCCAAGGCCCTAATTGCATATGCCTCGGCACTCAGTTTCCTGAGTTTGTCCGGTGTAAAATTGTCGTCTTTTTGGAGCACACCGGGGGCAAAAGCCAAAAAGGTGTTGCAATAGTTTATGACTGAATAAAAGGACGACCAGCTCGTATAAGGAGTAGAGGGAGTGATTTCCTGCCGGAGAACCTTATTAATTTCATTGTTGATACCGGAACCCTGGGTAAAATTATCCGAGCGTAACTCGCCCCACACCAACATACGATAAGTACAATCTGAAGTAATGAAACCACGGTAAGCCGCCATAAGCACAGCTTCAGCTTCTGATTCCGTAGTCCAGTACTCATCCAAAATCATTTCACTTTCAGGACGCGTATCCAGCCAATTCGTACAGGCTGTTGTTGCAAAAAGGCCAAAAGCCAGTGTCAGGAAAATAACTATTCTGTTTTTCATCTTTTTCATATTTTAAAAACCGATGGTTAAGCCCATAGTAAAATCTCTTGAACGGGGAGTCTGCGCATTGTCTGTGCTGATACCGAAATTACCATAACCGATCTCGGGGTCCATTCCGGAATATTTGGTAAACACATACAAGTTGTTGAAGGTCAGATAGGTGCTTACACGCGATATTCCCAATGGTTTTAACCAGTTAGAAGGGAGTACATAATTAAATGTCAAATATTTGAAACGCAAGAAAGAGGCGTCTTCCACAAAACTGTCACTACCCAGCCAGTTGTAGCCATAATTGTATAAAGCCCTGGGTATTTCGGTAATGTCACCGTCCTTACGCCAGCGCCAGTTAACGGCTATACTCTGATTGTCGTTATCGTACATGTTTTCAGCGTTCATACGGGCTGCATTGACGACTTTATTACCGTAACGATAGTTGAAAAAGGCTGTACATGTAAATGTTTTGTATCGCAGGGTTAAGCCCATACCACCGTTAAAAAGCGGGTTGCAATTGCCCAGATAAACAATATCAAGCTCATCTATACTACCATCGTTGTTCTGATCCTTGTATTTGGCGTCACCACCTCTGAATTCGTATTCAACAGTAGTACCTGCAGCAAAAACCATGGGCAGGGGTTTACCTTTTTCGTCTGTAATGACTCTTCCTTCTGCATCTCTGGCCACCGGAGCATCAGTGTGTCCGTGTTCCTCGTCGTATTCATCGTATTGATAAACTCCTTCATATTCGAATCCGTAAATCGAGCCAAAAGAGTGGCCTTCCTGCAAGCGGGTCATATAAGTACCATTACGAAAATCGTATTCTTTGTTGTAGTTTGCCAGGATTCTCTCGTCCAGGGCAATGATGGTGTTAACGTAATTGGATATATTAAAATTAACATCTACACTAAAATCGCCGCTTCTATACAGGCGGTTGGTATACACGTTAAATTCCCAGCCGTCGTTGTCCATTGTTCCGGCATTGGCATAAGACAAGCTGCCAAAACCCGAGGTTGAGGGCAGAGAAATATTCGTAAACAACATATCTTCGGTACGCTTGTGGTAATAGTTCATGTCCAGAACGATTTTGTCCTTGAAGAAACCCACGTCGGCTCCCAGGTTCCATGAACTCACCGTGGCCCATTTCAGGTCGGACAACCTCAGGCTGACCGGCCGGGTTGCCTGTTTGCCCAGGTAACTGTCGTAGGCTGCATAACGGCTGAAGTGCAAATATTCTGCATCTGGCTGACTGCCGCTCATACCCCAGCTGGGACGAAAAGCCAGCATGCTCAGCCAGGAACTGGTATTGGCCATAAAGACCTCGTCCGAAACAATCCATTTCAGCGAAATACCCGGGAAATTACCGAATTTGCGCTCGTTTCCGAATTTAGTACTGCCGTCTCGTCTGAGTACACCCGAAATAATGTATTTTGATTTGTAGGCATAATGCACACGTCCTACAAGACCCATTGAACGCCAGTTTGAACGACCTGTAGCAACATTTTGCAAATAAGCTTCGCTGGAGGCATCTTTTGTGTTGGCGGAGAAAAGGCCGTAGCTGGAAATGTTCTGACTGCCTGAATTACCCGTCCTGGTCTGCAGGGCTCCATACACCGTCAGGCTGTGATCATCATTACCCAGTTTGGGTTGCCAGTTTATAACGTTTTCTGTTTGTACCGAAAGAGACTCTGAGTCGTTACTTTCTGAACGGTTTACATCCGAGCTGTTCCACAGATTATTGGTAGCCTCCCAAGGCAAAAATCCAGAGTTTTTGTTGTTATTTATATCAAAGGAGACGTACATCTGATATTTCAGCGAACGGGAATGATCCCCCGTCAGATTATAGTGTAACTGAAAAGTAGGTACTACGCGATAGCTTTTCAGATTATTTACTCCAAGTTTGGCAATCGCCACCGGATTGATCATATCTCTTTGAGCAGGATTCAAACTTGAGTTGCGTGAGATATTATAAAAGACATCGGTATCGTTACCCTCTCTGTCTTGTTCGTAAATACTCACGTTGGGCATTTTTGAGTAAGCCGTGCCTAAAAGGTTGGAATAGTTCCTTTGATTATCTACATGAGTAAACGAAAAGTCCGAAATAATCTTAAGGCGATCCGAAACAGCATAATCCAGATGGGCTTTGGAAGTGAAGCGATTGAGATGCTGCTCAATTATTGTACCTGTCTGGTCGTAAAAACCTCCTGAAATTCTAAAAGTGGCACGCTCACCCCCACCCGAAACGTTCACGTAGTGGTCGTGAGTATAACCTGTCTGGGAAACGGCTTTTACCCAGTCGGTATTGTTGTTGAAATTTTCGTATTCAACAAAAGTGTCGGAATACTTAAATTCATCGATGTCTGCGGCTGTTTCATTTTGCATGGGATTAAAGTATGCCTGTTTGATCATCATGGAATAATCGTCCCCGTTGAGCATTTTCATACCTTTGGGCTGTACGGCGCGGGTAAACCTATAGGTGTACTGCACCAAAGTCGGCCCGGCCTTTCCTCTTTTAGTGGTCACCATCAACACCCCGTTGGCACCTTTGGATCCCCAGATGGCCGTTGAGGCAGCATCCTTCAGTACAGTGATTTGTTCAATATCGTCGGGGTTTATGCTCAACAATTCGGCGTAATCCTCTTCGTTGGAGGTGGCAAAGTCAAAATCCTTGATATCTACTTCGTAGGGAATACCATTTAAAACTATAAGGGGTTCTTTATTTCCGGTGATTGAAGAGGTTCCACGAATACGCATCGAAGAGCCGCTACCGGGATTACCCGAACTGGAAACAATATCCAGACCAGCCACACGTCCCTGCAGAGCTTCGTCCAGGGTGCCTACCTGCAAACCTTCAAAATCTTTAGCGTTAATGGTTTGCATTGCTGTGGAGATTTCTCTTTCCGGAATCACAAATCCACTCCCGTCGGTATGCATCCTTTGACCGGTTACTACAGCTTCGGAGAGCGTCAGGGCTTCTTCTTCCATTTCTACGTTGATTACTCTTTGGCGGCCTATTTCAAAAGTCTGTTTTTTGAAACCCAGGTAGTTAAATACCAATTTATTATTGGCATTCTTCACCCTGATTACATATTGTCCGTTGTAGTCGGTAATAGACATTCCTACAACACGGCTACTGACGTCCAGTTCCTGAATATTAACGCCCATCAAGGTTTCCGACCTGTCAGCCTTGTTGGTGACAGTTCCCTTGATTATGATATCTTCGGTCTGCGCCCTGAGTACGCCCGGAAAGCCTATAAGAAGCAAGGCGATCATTGTTTTGACAAATAGCTTCATATATATGGTTTGTTTTTATTATTAGCTCAATTATTTCAATCCTTACTTGTATCTCAGGACTTTGTCGATGAGGTGGATAACTGCTGTAGATGAAGTAGTGACTTCGCTGGCGGTATAAGCAGAGGTCGTCAATCCTGTGAGACTTTTGGGGTTCGTATTGAACACGTAGTCTCTGGTCATTATATTATAGTAAGATCTTCCCTCCGGCGTTCTGGCATTTACATCCACTCTGGGAGTATAGGGTATATTATTTACCTTATCTATATATTCCGTTGTCAGAGTAATACCACTGCCGTCTCCTTCGGCCTGTAAGCGATAAAACTTATTTTTATAGGTATTAAAATAAGATTCGCTGTCGTCGTTTTTGATGGTTGCCGAATAATACTTAGCCGGTTTAATTTCCTGATTTGGATGAATAAACAAGGAATTATCCTGAAAATGATAACGTATAAAACGCTCCATGGAATCCACAGCGGCATCGTATTCTGCAGTGCTCGTCATGTTGGCTATAGTATCCCAGGGAATAATCAGGCCCGAACGAAAAGCATCGTCCATTGCGGCATTACTGGGAATATATACGGTATAGCGATAAGTATTGAAAAATGTTACATTAAAATCCATAAAATGCCGGCTGCCTCTGCCTGCTTCAAATATGCCCGGAAAATTCTCGCAATAAGAGAAGAAAGCATCGAATTCAGGATATTTTGCCGAATCGCTCAATACAGAATAAAACGATTGCATGGGGGTTTGGGGCAATTGATTTACCATGAATGAAGTACCGTTCTTCTGGTAAAATATACCTGAATCCAGCAGATTTATTTGTCTGTTTTTCTCAATATCTTCGCCGGCGCTGAAATTCACCAGATTCGAACTTAGTTTGCTGCCATCAATATCGGCAGTGCCGTCAGCATAAAGTATATTTCCGTCTTTGGTTACATAATATCCGTCACGATAAACAAAGGCATTGGGATCGTCTTTAAAATCGCCCACCACTATGCTTTGGTCCAGAATCCTGGTAAGACGGTTTCTGATAAAACCGGCATTAGTTAATGTGGTTACAGAATCGAGTACCACATCGTTAACTTTGTCGTAATTAAATACCGTAACATTAATCGAAGCAGTAAGATTGTTGAACCAGAATTTTAAAACCGTCGGGTAATTGGAATTGTATGTAT
>Ga0172377_10004561_pt1 | contig 14228 bp, 11 predicted proteins | sample Pumphouse3metaG_FD_119749 | JGI IMG/M metagenome (GOLD analysis project Ga0172377, IMG submission 119749) | Leachate microbial communities from a municipal landfill in Southern Ontario, Canada - Pumphouse #3 metaG | ecosystem: Engineered > Solid waste > Landfill > Unclassified | place: Canada... | reverse complement strand
TCTATCTGAATATAAACCCCCTGATTGCCCTTCAAACAAATATTTTCTAGGCCTATGAGCCTCTAAGTATGTATTCAAAAGAGTATTTATTTTGGATGAAAGGGGTACAAGACGATCTTTTTTCCCTTTAGATTGCCTAATGGTGATGAGGCCACGGGTTCTATCTATGTCTCGGAGTTCCAAATGAATAGCTTCGCTTATCCGCAGTCCAGCCGAATATATCAAGGAAAGAATGCATTTATGCTTTATATTCTCAATTTGCCCAAGGATGGCGGCCACCTCTTGCTCGCTCAAAACAGTGGGCAGGCATTTTTTGGTATCTCCCAAATTTTAAGCTCCGCCAAGTACCTTCGTTGCGGAAAACTCCGTATCACATCTACAACCGATTGATTATAGATTGTTGCTGATATGTCAAAGATACTATTCTGAAAGCAATTCACAACTCTATGTCGAAGTCGCCTGATCGTTCCGGGATTGTTGCTGATATGTCAAAGATACTATTCTGAAAGCAATTCACAACTTCTTTTCGCACATGAGTGCTAAAGTTATTATTGTTGCTGATATGTCAAAGATACTATTCTGAAAGCAATTCACAACCGTAACCGCTACAACGTACGCACCGAGATAATTGTTGCTGATATGTCAAAGATACTATTCTGAAAGCAATTCACAACTACAATGCTGCTTTGTTTTGGCATCGTATCATTGTTGCTGATATGTCAAAGATACTATTCTGAAAGCAATTCACAACTAACAGGCAAGGAGAATGAAATCATCGACTTCTAAAAAATCAACGCCTGACTGTAAAACAATCAGGCGAGGCTGACAGAAGCCGCCCGAAGCGTAACATCCGTCCTTCCAATATTGCTATTGGAATCGCTGCAAAGATACAACAACTTTTTAAATAGTATATCATCATGAAAGAAAAAAGAAAAGTATTGCTCTGCTCACCTGAAGCAGGCTACAACCTGAAAGCCCAAAAAGTCGGCAGGAACCAACTTTGTCCATGCGGCAGCGGCAAGAAAGCCAAGAAATTGTTGCTGATATGTCAAAGATACTATTCTGAAAGCAATTCACAACAGATGCCAAAGTCGGTAAGGTTTAATGCCAAAGACCCCAATCGTTCAGAGGTGATGGATAAGAAATCCAATGGGCAGAACCGGAAGGTTTGCGTTTTTTTGCTTTACGTTCCTTTTCCTGTTGCATCATCTTGTCAAGGTATTTGCTGGTCATTTTACCACTTAATAGACGACAGCCTACATACACAAACGCTATAACAAAAGCAAGAACTCCAGCTCCTATCGCAGCAAGCACTATAATTAAAATGTTTTCCATACAACAAGTGTAAAAAGAACGGAAGATGACAAATAATATATTAGATTTTACAGTCCATTTGAGCGGTGCCGTTTACGCTGGAATTGCTCAAATAGACAAGTCATCGAACAGTGTAAATGCGACTCCCAACAAAACAGAAAAGTTAGTAACAGTAAAAAAATAACTTCCGCAGATTAAAATCATCTGTTGATTTTTTTGCAACCCTCACAAACTTCTCACATTATGTCATCTTTTAAAATGTCAGATAGCGGACAAAGGAATGCGGCGTACGAGGGTTCGAACACATTCTCATCAACCGTTTCCTCATTTTTTGACGATTACTTACTATTTGCAAGTTGAATTGCCAAAAACGAAGAGACACTCCGTCCCTTCGATGGAAGCGAGGTCTTCTTTCATCCGGATCCGTCTAATAGTGATGTATCCATTTTCTCGGCAAGCAGGTCGTAGCACTGCATTCGTTCCCGATTTCTCTATTCCGTCAGCTTTTACCCGTAACTATCTTTTTGATGTCGTTCAGTTTGTTCAGCGCCTCGATAGGCGTCAGATTATTGACATCCAGATTTATAAATTCATCCCGTATCTGAGAGAGGACAGGGTCGTCCAGCTGGAATATACTCAATTGATATCCTTCATGATGCTCCGCCATCTCCTTTACCGGTTTCGTCAGGCCTGAGTCACGGCTCTCCGCCTCCAACTGATGGAGAATCTCATTGGCACGGTTGACCACACTCTGCGGCAGACCGGCCAACTTAGCCACATGAATACCGAAACTATGCTCACTTCCACCCTTCGATAGCTTACGCAGGAAGATGACCTTTCCGTCAACCTCCTTCACCGAGACATTATAATTCCGTATCCGATGGAAAGTCTTCTCCATCTCGTTCAATTCATGATAGTGAGTGGCAAACAGCGTTTTCGCCTTCGCCTTGGGATGTTCATGTATGTACTCCACGATAGCCCACGCAATAGAAATGCCATCGTAGGTGCTGGTGCCTCGTCCTAACTCGTCAAAGAGCACCAAGCTACGCTGAGAGAGGTTGTTGATGATACTGGCCGCCTCATTCATCTCCACCATAAAGGTAGACTCGCCCATGGAGATATTGTCAGAAGCCCCCACACGGGTAAATATCTTATCCACCACACCGATACTGGCAGAATCTGCCGGCACGAAACAACCTATCTGGGCCATCAGCACAATCAGAGCCGTCTGTCGCAACAACGCCGACTTACCTGCCATATTCGGTCCGGTAATCATCATGATCTGCTGCGAGTTACTATCGAGCATCAGATCATTGGCGATATACTTCTCACCCACAGGCAACTGCTTCTCAATAACAGGATGCCTACCCTGGTGAATGTCTATCACATCACTATCATTCACATCGGCACGGACATAATTGTTTTCTTCCGAGATTTTTGCGAATGAGAGCAGGCAGTCGACCTGCGCCAAAAGGTTCGAGTTGACCTGTATGGCCGGGATATATTCCGCAAGCTCAAGCACGAGGTCGTTATATAGTTTAGTTTCCAACGAGAGAATCTTATCTTCCGCACCCAATATCTTCTCCTCATACTCCTTCAGTTCCTGGGTTATATAACGTTCGGCATTGGCAAGCGTCTGCTTTCTAATCCAATCGGAAGGCACCTTATCCTTGTGCGTATTGCGCACCTCTATGTAATAGCCAAATACATTGTTGTAGCTAATCTTCAGAGTAGGAATGCCCGTGGCATCAGACTCCCTCTGTTGAATTTTAAGCAGATAATCCTTTCCGGAATAGGACATCTGCCTCAGCTCGTCCAGCTCCGCATTGACTCCCCCGGCAATCACGCCCCCCCGGTTCACCAAGTTAGGCGGATCATTGACTATGTTTTTCTCTATCTTCTCTCGAATGTTAGGACAAGGATTCAACTGCTCGCCAATCCGTTTCAACCCCGAATTGTCGCTTGCCAGACAAGCTTCCTTTATCGGCAGGATAGAAGAGAGGGACACCTTAAGTTGCACCACTTCACGAGGAGTGACACGCCCCACCGCCACCTTGGAGATGATTCGCTCCAGATCTCCGATAGTAGAGAGATGTTCATTCAGAGAATCTTTCAAGTCAAGGTCGCGGAAGAAAGAGTCTACAATGTCCAACCGTTCGTTGATAGGTTTCACATCCTTCAACGGGAAAGCGATCCAACGCTTGAGAAGACGGGCCCCCATCGGAGTGATGGTCTTGTCCAATATATCGGCCAAGGTGCGCCCTCCCTCATGCATCGTTCCATAAAGCTCCAGATTACGAATTGTGAATTTGTCCAGCCAGACATACCTATCTTCCTCTATTCTAGAAAGATGGGTAATGTGGCCTATCTGAAAATGCTGGGTAATGTCCATGTAATGGAGAATAGCTCCGGAGGCAATGACTCCCAACTCAAGATTCTGTACACCAAACCCCTTCAGATTCTTAGTCTGAAAATGTTTAAGCAGCCGGTCGGTGGCAGACTCGGAGGTAAAAACCCAGTCGTCCAACTCAAAAGTATAATATTTAGTTCCGAAATGTTCCTCAAACTGAGCGCGTTTGCTCCGTTCGAAGAGGACCTCTTTCGGCGACATACTATTCAATAATTTATCAACATAGTCGAATGTACCCTCTGCCGTAAGGAACTCACCCGTTGAGATGTCAAGGAAGGCGACACCCGCACTTTTTTTGGAGAGATGCACGGCTGCCAAAAAATTATTTTCCTTATAGTTAAGCACATTGTCGTTGATGGAAACACCGGGAGTAACCAACTCGGTGATTCCCCTTTTGACCAAGGTCTTAGTCATCTTTGGATCTTCCAACTGGTCACAGATAGCCACCCGCTGTCCAGCACGCACCAATTTAGGCAGATAAGTATCGAGGGCATGATGAGGGAAACCCGCCAACTCTACCGACTGAGCCGAACCATTAGCCCTGCGTGTCAAAGTGATTCCCAATATTTCGGAAGCTTTTATCGCATCGTCCGAGAATGTCTCATAAAAATCGCCCACACGAAAAAGGAGAACCGCATCAGGATGCTTTCCCTTCATCTCGTAATACTGTTTCATCAACGGAGTCTCAACAACTTTTGCCATCTCTTTTATTTTAAAATTCAATAAACAGCAAAGCAAAAAAAGCAGATTACACAAAAACCACAGGCTCGTTCACCCTTCAAAAACGCACGAAGGAGCGGCAAGTCTGTGATATCGTAACTCCCTATATAAACGCAGGAGCGGCAAAGACCTTCACATCGTCGGCCGTGATGGTTTGGGAACAAAGTATAATCATCCGCTCCACCACATTTCTCAGTTCACGGATGTTTCCGGTCCATTCATATTGTTTAAGAGCCTCCATCGCATCCTCCTTGAATGCCTTCAACGGGATGCCCTGCTCCTCACAAATTATCTCACAAAAATATTTGGCCAAGGAAGGAATGTCGTCTTTCCTCTCCCTCAATGCCGGCACATGAATAGGAATGACATTTAACCGATGGAAAAGGTCTTCCCTGAAGTTGCCTTTTTCTATCTCCTTTAGCAAATCCTTATTCGTAGCCGCAAAGACACGCACATTGACGCTGATGCTCTTGTCGCTACCCACACGGGTAATCTCCTTCTCTTGAAGCACACGAAGTACCTTCGTCTGCGCAGACAGACTCATATCTCCTATCTCATCCAAGAAGATAGTACCACCATCCGCCTGTTCAAACTTTCCTATTCTCTGCTTTATGGCCGAAGTGAAAGAGCCTTTCTCATGTCCGAAGAGCTCACTCTCTATCAACTCGGAAGGAATAGCCGCACAGTTGACCTCTACAAAAGGCGCAGAAGATCGATTGCTCAATTCGAACAACTGTCGAGCCACCACCTCTTTTCCTGTTCCGTTTTCTCCAGTTATCAATACACGGGCATCCGTAGGAGCAACCCGCTCTATCATCTCTCGCAGACGCAACATAGGCGCCGACTCTCCCACCATCCGGTTGCCTTTGGATACCTTCTTCTTGAGAACCTTCGTCTCCTGAACCAAACTTTTATGTTCCAATCCGTTACGGGAACATACCAACAGACGGTTCAGATCAATCGGTTTCTCTATGAAATCAAAAGCACCTTTTTTGATGCACTCCACCGCCGTATCTATATTGCCATGTCCGGAAATCATCACCACAGGGAGGTCAGGATAGTTTTCGTGAAGTTTTTCCAAAACCTCAATGCCATCAATCTGAGGCATCTTTATGTCACAGAAGACAAGATCAAACTTCTCCTGCTTCACTATATCCAATGCCTTAATGCCATCTTCTGCGGTAACAACAGTATATTTTTCGAACTCCAAAATATCCTTCAACGTGTTGCGGATACTACGTTCGTCATCTATGACTAAAATCTTTGACATACAAAATCCATTAAAACATTATTCTCAACAACAACCTCCCCACTACTTCACCAAAGAAGTCATTGGAAATTTCGTGTTCTTCACATCATCAAGCATCGCTTTTATCGAGCCCACCTTAATCTTGGCGTTAATCAATAACGGAACATGGTTGTTGTCGTCGGAAACATAGATAACCATATCGTCCTCATGTTTGAACAGATCGCCAGTGATTAACTTAGGGACAAACTTCAATGCCTTATATTTCTTTCCGTTCCTCAACTTGATGGTCTCCTTTCCGCAAAACTTCAAACCAAGTTTATACACCTCGCTATCAAAAAGCATGTGGAACCCTACAATATCGTTTTTCCCGATTGTGGAAGCATCTATGTTGCGGAACTTATAACAAGTTGTTATCAAATCATACGCTTGGTGGTCTACCGTCATCGTATCCTTCCAATGCTTGGTGTTTCTCACAAAGTCCATAAAGACTTTCGTGCTATCCGAGTGACGAAAATAGTTATAGCGCTTATCGCAATAATAAGAGTCCTCGTGTTTCGCCTCCCGATAATCGACCGGCAATATATATTTAGTATCGACATGGGATGAGAACGTGTCACGGATGGTGTACATCTTATCAAAAGCCTTGCGCGTATAGCCTGAAACGAAAAGATAATAGCAATCCTTTCCCCCTACATTCTCCTCCTTCACCCGGAACTCCACATTGCCGGCATGAATCCAAATCCACCCCCAATTGAAATAAACATTATAGACAGCATGCTCCCCACTGTGGAAAACATTCTCCTTCATGTATTTCACCTGCGCATCCAGAATGTCGGCAGAACAGAGAGAAGAGAACAGAAGTATAGAAAAAAGCAACCTTTTCATAACAGCAATCCGTTAATCATGAACCATCTTAAACATACGATTCCACCTTACGGAGGAGAATGTAGGCTTGTCCTTATCAATAGACATCCACACAAAAATCGGCTTACCAACAACGTGATCCTCAGGAACAAAACCCCAATAACGGGAATCTGCGGAGTTGTGACGGTTATCTCCCATCATCCAATAATAATCCATCTTGAATGTGTATTTATCGGCAGGTGCGTCATTGATATAGACCACCCCGTCTTTCACCTCCAACTTATTATGTTCTATGTTGCGTATGATATGCTCATACAAGGGAAGATTGGCTTCGCTAATCCCGACAGTGGCGCCTTTCTTCGGAATCCAAAGAGGGCCGAAATCATCCCTTGTCCATCCTGTATTCATGTTCAGAGGGAAGGTTTTATCTCCATACAGACCATTCGGTTCTCTCCGGATAGAGACCAGATTGCTCGATTTCTTCACTCGGGCATAAGCCTCATTAGTCAACGGCAATCGGTATATGTAATTCATATCACCCAAAGAATCCACCTGATAGCCAAAATCCAACAACCTCTTGAACGTTTCCCTATTGGGATTGAGCAAAGCCCGATCGTCCTTGCTTACATTCAGCTCCTCAAACAACTTCTCGGACATGAGGGCCTTTGTCTCCACAAAATAGTTATATTGCAATCCTGGGATATTCTTCTGCTTTTTGCCGTTAATGAAGACATCGCCATTAACAATGCGGAGCCAATCGCCAGGAAGAGCCACTGCACGTTTCACATAATTCTCTCTACGGTCTACCGGTCTGTATAGAATTTCGCCGAACTCTTCCGGATGACTCCACACATAATCACGCCCATATTGATAGACCAAACTGTAATAGTCCGGATTGGGCACCTTCTCCGCAACCGTATCGCCTACCGGGAAGTTGAACACCACGATGTCGTCGTGCTGTACACTACCGAACCCTTTAAGACGTTTATATTCCCATTGAGGCTTCTCAATATATGATTTCGTGTTCAATATCGGCAACGTATGCTGAGCCAATGGGAAAGAGAGCGGAGTCATCGGAACACGTGGCCCGTAACTCATTTTACTCACGAAAAGAAAATCACCCACCAACAACGATTTCTCCAACGAAGAAGTAGGAATCTTATAATTCTGAAAAAAGAAAATATTGATGACATATACAGCCACCAAAGCGAAAATAATAGCATCCGCCCATTCTGCTATTTTACGCAATATTTTGTTGTCAGACTGCTTCCATCCTCCCCAATTCACAAATCTAGAGACATAGATGTCAAAAAGAAATGGGATGAACAGCAATACCCATAAGGTTCCCGCCCATACAGTAAAAAACACACAAACTAAGGAAACCAGAATAAACTTGACCCATTGTGTCATCGAGGCATTCTTCAATCTATCCATTATACCTTTTCCTTTAGAATTTTCCATGATCAGTATCTGTTTTTCAATCTATTTTAAAATTTAAGCATATCGCCCATGCCTAAAAAACCTTTCTTGCCACAAGTAAACTCAGCAGCAAGGACAGCTCCCATGGCCAAACCACGACGAGAACGCGCAGAGTGGGTAATCTCTATAAAATCGTCTTCAGAATCATAACAAATGGTATGGATTCCGGGAACCTCATGACGGCGAATGGAACTAATAGGCATCTTGCCCTGCTGAAGCTCGGGAGTCAGTGTCCAACCATCCACTCTGTCTATGTTTTCTATGATTCCTTCCGCCAACGTAATAGCCGTTCCGCTAGGCGCATCAAGTTTATGTACATGATGGGTCTCCGTCATGGAAGGTGTATAGGCATCAAACTGATTCATTATCTTTGCCAGATACTTATTCAACGCAAAGAAAGCATTGACACCCAAACTATAGTTGGACGACCAGAATAGCGTATAACCTTTGGTCTCCACCTCCTCTTTTAGGTCGATAGCCTTCCATCCTGTCGTTCCTGAAACAACAGGGACACCAGCTTTAAAGCAATTGCGCACATTTGACAAAGCCACATCCGGACGGGTAAACTCAATTGCCACATCCGCACTCTTAAATGCAACAGAATCAAAATCTTCCAAGTTGTTTATGTCAATTATCGAAACTATCTCATGTCCTCGATTTTTGGCAATATTTTCGATGGTCTGACCCATCTTTCCATATCCTATTAATGCAACTTTCATTTCTATATTCTATTCTTATTGATTTCGCCGCTCGGAATAGCCGAGGCTCACAAAGATATGAAAAATTCCACAACCCTGCTTCCCTGATCCCCTTTTTTGTAGGAAGAGAAATGTCACAGACAAAAGGCCCTTCTGCAAGAAAAAGATAAAATCCAGGCATAGTGCTCCTCTTTTATCAATCAATGCGGGTTTTCGTAATATGTTTGATAAAAATAAAGTATCTTTGCAAATCTTGGCAAAAATGGCTAAATGCCAACAAACCAACATTATTAACAAATAAAAGAGGGGTTGAAGCCGCATTGCCACCCGGCAATGGGAAACACCCATTATTCAAATTCAGATATATGGAGAAGAAATTCAAAAGGACAACAGTTACCTCCGCACTTCCTTATGCCAACGGCCCTGTTCATATCGGACACCTTGCCGGTGTGTACGTACCCGCAGACATATATGTGCGCTTTTTACGTTTGAAGGGCGAAGACGTGCTCTTTATCGGCGGTTCCGACGAGCATGGTGTGCCTATCACCATCAAAGCAAAAAAAGAAGGCGTAACCCCTCAAGACATCGTAGACCGCTACCATAAAATAATCAAAGACTCTTTCGAGGAATTTGGCATCTCTTTCGACATATATTCCCGTACAAGCTCCAAGACACACTCGGAAGTCGCTTCCGAATTTTTCAGAAATCTATACGAGAAAGGCGAATTCATAGAAAAAACTTCCGAACAATATTATGACGAGAAGGCAGGTCAATTCCTTGCCGACAGATACATCACCGGAACTTGCCCTCACTGCAAGAACGAGCACGCATACGGCGATCAATGTGAAGCCTGCGGAACCTCACTGAGTCCGCTGGACCTTATCAACCCGAAATCTGCCATCACAGGCTCAAAACCTGTTTTGAAAGAGACGAAGCATTGGTATCTTCCTCTCAACAAGCACGAAGAGTGGCTGTCTAAATGGATATTGGAGGAGCATAAGGAATGGAAGCCGAACGTATACGGACAGTGCAAGAGCTGGCTTGACATGGGCCTTCAACCCCGTGCCGTGAGCCGTGACCTCGACTGGGGTATTCCTGTGCCCGTAGAAGGTGCCGAAGGAAAAGTGCTCTACGTATGGTTTGACGCTCCTATCGGATATATATCCAATACAAAAGAGCTTCTGCCCAACGATTGGGAAAAATGGTGGAAAGACAAAGACACCCGTCTGGTTCATTTCATCGGAAAAGATAACATCGTTTTCCACTGCATCGTATTTCCTGCCATGTTAAAGGCCGAAGGCAGCTTCATCCTCCCGGATAACGTGCCTGCCAACGAATTTCTAAACCTGGAGGGCGACAAAATCTCCACCTCAAGAAATTGGGCCGTATGGTTGCATGAATACCTCAAAGATTTTCCAGGCAAACAGGACGTGCTTCGCTATGTTCTAACGGCCAACGCTCCTGAGACAAAAGACAACGACTTCACGTGGAAAGACTTCCAAGCCCGCAACAACAACGAGCTAGTCGCCATCTTCGGAAACTTCATCAATAGAACATTGGTCCTCACTCATAAATATTACAACGGCGAAGTTCCTGCCCGCGGCGAACTGACAGATTACGACAAGACGACTTTGGCAGAATTTGCAGACATAAGGAAAGAACTGGAGAAGTATCTTGATATATTCAGATTCCGAGACGCATTGAAGGAGGCCATGAATTTAGCCCGTATCGGAAACAAATATCTGGCAGACAACGAGCCTTGGAAACTCATCAAGACAGACCCTGAACGGGTGAAGACAATCATGAATTTGAGTCTTCAAATAGCAGCCAACCTCGCCATCGCTTTCGAACCTTTCCTTCCTTTCAGCGCAAAGAAGCTCCGCGAATTCCTAAACATAGAGGAATTCAAATGGGAAGATTTAGGCAAGATAGATCTGATAGAAGACGGACACAAAGTAAACGAAGCCACACTGCTTTTCGAAAAGATAGAAGACTGCGTGGTAGAAGCTCAGGTACAGAAGCTGTTGGAGACAAAGAAACAGAATGAGATAAACAATTGGAAACCGGAAGAGGTCAAAACAGATACTTCGTTCGACGATTTCATGAAGATGGACATACGCATCGGTACTGTCCTCGAATGCCAAAAAGTGCCAAAGGCAGACAAACTGCTGCAGTTTAAAATAGACGACGGTATGGGCGGACGAACGATAGTTTCAGGTATCGCAAAATACTATAATCCAGAAGATTTAGTTGGAAAACAAGTTTGCTTCATAGCCAACTTCCCTACCCGCAAACTGAAAGGTGTGGACAGCCAAGGCATGATACTCTCCGCAGTTAACGCAGATGGCAGCCTGATTGTTGTCAGTCCTTCCAAACCTACGGCTAACGGTGCCGTGGTAGGATAAGGATAATCGAATCGTACACAAAGAAACGGGCGTTACCCAAAAGGTGACGTCCGTTTCTTTACAAATAGTCATCTACAAACAAAAAGGAAGGCGTCGGTTTCCATGGAGCCGACGCCTTCCTTATAAACTTCATCCTATTTATCTGTTAGGAGTCTCCCATTTGAAGGTCTTATCACAATGCAGGTCTACAAGATGACTATCTATGTTTACAGAAAAATCACCCTCCTCCAATATCCATTTTCCATCATTGCCCACAAATGCCAAATCACTTGCCGGAATCTTCAACTCTACCGTTTTCGTCTCCGCTGGTTTCAACTCAATCTTTTTAAATGCCCTCAGGCGACGGACGTCGGGCGACAAGGATGCCACTTTGTCCGAAGTAAATAACAGAACTGTCTCTTTTCCTTCCCTCTCTCCAACATTAGTAACATCCACCGTAAATATTAGAGTGTCAGAAACCAAGAAATTAGTCTTATTCACCTTTAAATTGTCATACTTAAACTTAGTATAGCTCAATCCATAACCGAACGCCCATTGAACAGATCGCACAGCATCATAGTCATAAGCACCCTCCATCTTATCTAAACTTTCACACGGCTTATGGTCGTATGTGGTCAATGAATTCACATATTTAGGATAGGTAAACGGAAGCTTTCCGCTCGGATTAACCTTTCCCGACAAGATTTCGGCCAATGCATCGGCACCGTAGTTACCCGGCAAATAGATGTTCACTATCGCCTTCATTAAAGGCTCAATGCGGGAAATGATACGAGGACGACCTTCATTTAAAATCAAAATGATCGGTTTTTTTGATGCAGTCAATGCCTCCGCCAATTTAAGTTGATTTTCCGAGAGCGTCAGATCATCCAGATTACCTGGCGTCTCGCAATAGGAGTTTTCGCCAAGGCAAAGTACAATATAATCGACAGAAGCTGCCGCAGTAACTGCTTTGACTATCTCCGGTTGATTTTCCTCATAATATTTCCCTTGCATATTATAAGTCACACCTGGCTCAAACTTCACATTCGACAAACCAAACTCATTCTGCATTGCCTCCAATATCGTATTATATTGGGTGGCATATTGGTCTGCCTTGTCGCCTTGCCATGAATAGGACCAACCTCCATTCAGTGTACGCATACTATTAGCATTTGGGCCTGCCACCAAAATTTTTGCCCCCGGTTTTATCGGCAATATAGCCGATTCGTTTTTTAGTAGCGTAATTGCCTCCGATGCTGCTTGTTTAGCCAAATCAGCATGTTTCTTAGACGCAAACTCCGGATAATCATCTGTCTCATCGGAAGGCTTGTCGAAAAGATTCAGACGATACTTCAGACGCAAGATTCGACGCACAGCGTCATCAATACGAGACATTGGCACACGACCCTCGTTGACCAATTCTTTCAAGTCAGTACAGAAACTACAATCATAAGGAACCATCGACATATCGATTCCAGCATTGATAGCCATACAAATGGCCTCCTTATGCGATTCGGCCACACGGTCACGTCTATATATATTGATGATGTCGGCCCAATCGGTCACCACCACACCATCCCAATTCAGCTCATCCTTCAACCATTGAGTCAGATATTTTTCATTTGTATGGAAAGGCACGCCATTATTTATGCCAGAATTGACCATCACAGACAAAGCGCCGGCTCTGAGAGCTCGAAGGAATGGCTCAAAATAACGCTCACGCATATCATTATCCCCGACATAAGACGGAGTACGATCCTTTCCAGACAAGGAAGAGCCATAAGCCATATAATGTTTCAGGCAAGTGGCCACACGATTAGATCCAAGATGATTAGGGTCAGGACCTTGATATCCCAATATACTCTGTTCTCCCATAACAGAAACCAGATATGGATCCTCTCCATAAGTCTCCCACATACGAGGCCAACGGGAATCACGTCCCAAATCTAAGATAGGAGCAAAATTCCAAGGTATGCTGCCCGCTCTCGTCTCATAAGCTGCGACCTCCGAAATCCGTCTTGCAAAATCAGGTTCAAACGTGGCACCCAAAGCTATCTGCTGAGGGAAAAGGGTAGACCCGATGGTATATGTTGCACCATGTATCTCATCCACTCCATAGATAAGAGGGATACCCGTTGCTTCCAAAGACTTCTTCTGTAAAGTGCTGATGATTTCAGACCAACGGGTAGTCTCCATAGGCGTATGTATGGCCGTATTTAGGACCGAACCGATTTTATAGGTATCGAATATGGAGTCGACCCTACTCTTATATAACTGGAACTTACCGTTATCGTCCTTCTCTCCAAAAACATCAAGAGCCAACTGCGTCATCTGACCCACCTTCTCGTCCAAGGTCATCTTCTTCAGCAACTGTTCCACCTCCTGCTCAATCTGAGCATCCGACTTAATAACCGTTTCTTTTGCTTTTTTCTCCGATTGACAAGCAGTCAACATGCCCAAAAGAGCAATTCCTAAATACCATAATTTTTTCATCCCGTTCGATTTTATCATTTCACATCCACTTTTCATCATATAACAAAAACATTATATGCTCTATAAATCGGGAGAACCAAAACCTCCCAAACTGAAGGCAATTTGCACAAAATCCACGAAACTACAAAATTAAGGAAAAGAAAAAGGTCGCCGACATCATGTTAAAGACATCCTTGAAAATCTACGCAATGCCGTAATTTAGTATCTGTAAAATTCGCCTTAGGACACTGATGGGAGCATTAAAATCAGCATTTATATCCTTATCGCTTTCATTTACAGAAATCCCATATACTCCATCTTTCTCGGACTTCAATATCATATTTATTGCGGTTTTTATTGGTTGACTCAAAACAATAGAATCTCCCTTTTTGCTTTGGAATCTGCTATCCATTTTAGCATACTTAAGAGCTTTTTTGGTTCATCCGACATTTGGAGTGATGGTATAGTAAAAAAGAAGAAAACCGCCGAACAAATTGTATATTTGAATAACAACAAATAAATGTACAATTATGAACAGCAGTTTTCTATATCATGTATGGGGTCTTTATAACCACAAATGTTCTCGTGAGGAATACAAAGGTAATACAATTATCTTGCATGTCGAAACGAAAGGACGC
>Ga0172377_10004558_pt1 | contig 14231 bp, 27 predicted proteins | sample Pumphouse3metaG_FD_119749 | JGI IMG/M metagenome (GOLD analysis project Ga0172377, IMG submission 119749) | Leachate microbial communities from a municipal landfill in Southern Ontario, Canada - Pumphouse #3 metaG | ecosystem: Engineered > Solid waste > Landfill > Unclassified | place: Canada... | reverse complement strand
CTACCGTCCGCAGTTCTACTTCCGCACGACGGACGTGACCGGCACGATCAAGCTTCCGGAGGGTTCCGAAATGGTGACCCCGGGCGACACCGTGACGATCGACGTGGAGCTCATCGCCCCCGTTGCCATGGACAAGCAGCTCCGCTTCGCCATCCGCGAAGGCGGCCACACCGTCGGCGCCGGCTCCGTCGTTGAAATCATCAAATAAGGAAACTCAGAAATGGCTGGTGAACGCATTCGTATTCGTCTGAAGTCCTTTGATCATCGTATGATCGACAGGTCCGCTCAGGATATCGTGAATACGGCGAAAAATACGGGAGCCCGCATCGCGGGACCCATTCCGCTTCCTACTAAAATTCAGAAGTACACGGTTCTCCGTTCTCCTCACGTTGATAAGACGTCCCGCGAACAGTTCGAATCCCGTACCCACAAGCGCTTGATTGACATTCTGGATGCCACTCCGCAGACGGTTGATTCTCTGATGAAACTGGACTTGCCCGCAGGCGTTGAAGTCGAAATTAAGGTGTAAAAAACAATGAACGGTATTCTTGCTAAAAAGTTGGGAATGACCCAAGTGTTCACGGAAAATGGCGAGTGCGTCCCTGTGACCGTCCTCGCCGCAGGTCCGTGTGTGGTTGTTTGCCAAAAAACAGAAGAGAAGGATGGCTACACCGCGATTCAGATCGGGTTTGGCCTTAAGTCAGAAAAGCGCGCCGATAAGGCGACCCTCGGTCATTTCAAGAAGGCCAACCTCGAAGTCCGTGAATATCTCGCGGAATTCGATGTCGCTGATCTTTCCGTATGGCCCGTCGGCAAGGAATTCGGCGCTGCCGATTTCGCTGACGCTAAGACGGTCGATGTTTCGGGCATTTCCAAAGGTCACGGCTTTTCCGGCACGGTGAAGCGTCACGGCTTCCAGACGGGCCCCCGCGGGCATGGTACGCATAACATCCGTGAACCGGGCAGCTTGTCCGCTCATACGTTCCCTGGTCGTGTCTTCCGCGGTAAGCGGATGGCCGGTCAGTTCGGTAACAAAAAGGTCACCGTCAAGAATCTTCAGGTTGTGAAGGTTGACGGCGAACGCAATTTGATCTTTGTTCGCGGCGCTGTTCCAGGCCCCAAGAATGGAGTCATCGTGGTGAGGAAAGGCTAATGGCAAAGGCAAAGCTTTACGCCGTGAGCGGCGATTATAAGAACGAAATTGACCTTCCGAAAGTTTTCGACTCGGAAATCAACAAGGTCTGCATGTACCTGCACATCAAGGCGATTCTCAACAATCGCCGTCAGGGCACGGCTCAGTCTAAGACGAAGTCTCAGGTGAGCGGTGGTACCACCAAGCCTTGGAAACAGAAAGGCACGGGACGCGCCCGTTCCGGTCAGAATACCTCCCCGGTGTGGGTCCGCGGTAACAAGTCGCATGGACCGAAGTCTCATGACTATTTCGAGAAAGTGAATAAGAAAGTGAAGAAGATCGCTTTCTATTCCGCTCTCGCCACCAAGGCCAAGGACAGTAAGATTCTCGTGTTCGAAGCTCTCGCTTTTGACGCTCCGAAGACGAAGGATTTCCTCGCTGTCACTAAGAAAGCCGGACTTGAACAGCGCAATGCGCTCATTCTCGTCGGTGCGAAGGATAAGAATATCGCCCTGTCTTCCGCGAACGTTCCCTGGGTGCGCTGCGCCCGTGTGGACGACGTGAATACGTACGATCTCATCCGCGCCAACAATATTCTGATTTCCCAGGATGCCCTGGGCGAACTCGCTGGAGGTTCCCGGTGAAAGAGCTTCACGAAATCATAGTTGAACCGCACATCACTGAAAGTGCGTCCAAACAGATGATCGATCCGCGTACCGGCATCCGCCAGTATGTGTTCAAGGTCGCTAAGGATGCTACCAAATCGGAAATCAAGAGTGCGATCGAATCCCGTTTCAACGTCAAGGTCACCGCTGTCAACACGCTCATCAATCGTGGCAAGATTAAGCGCGTCCGCACCGTTGCGGGTAAAAAATCCAACTGGAAGAAGGCCTACATCAAGTTGCAGGCCGGCCAGAAAATCGCCGAGTTTGAAGGAGTCTAATCATGGGGCTTAAGAGTTATAGACCTGTTACCCCGACGTTGCGTTACAAGCAACTGGGCGATAAGACGGATATTACGGCCGATACGCCGTACAAGCCTCTTACTGAAGGCATCAAGCGCAGCTCCGGTCGCAACAATAACGGCCGGATTACATCCCGCCGTCGTGGTGGCGGTCACAAGCGCGTCTACCGCGTCATCGACTTCAAGCGTGCCCGTACCGGCATCGCCTGCACCGTTGAAACTATCGAATACGATCCGAACCGTTCGGCCCGCATCGCTCTTGTGAAGTATACCGACGGTCTGCGTCGGTACATTATCGCACCGGATACCCTGAAGGTCGGCGACGTCCTGAATTCCGGTGTCGGCGCTGAATTCCGTATCGGCAATGCTCTGCCGATACGCGACATTCCGCTGAACACGATGATTCACAACATTGAACTCAAGCCGGGAAAAGGCGCTCAGATCGCCCGCTCCGCCGGTACTGCAGCAGAACTCATCGCTAAGGACGGCAAACTTTGCCAGATCCGTATGCCGAGCGGCGAAATCCGCCTTATTCCTGAGAACTGCCTCGCTGTCATCGGTCAGGTTTCCAACATCGATCACATGAACGAATCTTCGGGTTCCGCGGGCCGTTCCCGCTGGCTCGGCATCCGTCCGTCCGTGCGCGGTGTCGCGATGAACCCGGTTGACCACCCGCTGGGCGGTGGTGAAGGCCGCACTTCCGGTGGCCGTCATCCTTGCTCTCCTTGGGGCAAGAATTGTAAGGGTCTCAAGACCCGTAACAACAAGCGCACCGACAAGTACATCGTGCGCCGTCGTCAGAAGAGGGCTTAATCAATGTCGAGATCCCTTAAGAAAGGTGCTTTCGTGGATTCCCACGTTTTGAACAAGGCCAAGGCTATGGTTGGTTCTGACAAGAAACAGCCTATCAAGACTTGGTCCCGCCGTTCCACCATCATTCCGGATATGGTCGGTCTGACCTTTTCCGTGTACAACGGGAAGCAGTTCCTTCCGGTTTATGTGACTGAAAACATGGTCGGTCACAAGCTTGGTGAATTTTCTCCGACCCGCATTTTCCGCGGTCACCGCAAGGCTGAAGCGACTGTCGCTCCGGCTGCCGCATCTGCAGGAGGAAAGTAATCTATGAAAGCTGTTGCTAAAGTTAAGAACGTCCGTTACGGCGTACGTAAACTCCGCATGGTCGCTGACCTTATGCGCGGTAAGTCCGTAGACGAAGCCATTGCCATTCTCTCGATCCTCCGCAGCCGTAAGAAGGGCGCTGTGATCGTTGAAAATGCGCTCAAGTCCGCCATCGCGAACTTCAAGCAGAAGTCTCCTTCCGCCGTCGCAACCTCCGAGCTCAAGATCCAGGCGATCACTGCCGATGGCGCAACCATTATGAAGCGCATCCGCGCTCATTCACAAGGCCGCGCATTCCGCATTGAAAAGCCGACGTCCCACTTGACAGTCGTCGTCTCCAACGACGCCGATAAGGAGTAAACCATGGGTCAGAAAACTCATCCGTATGGTCTTCGTCTTGGCATCATCAAAGACTGGCAGTCCAAATGGTACGCTGAAGACAAATTCGCAGATCTTCTTTATGAAGACATCGTTCTCCGCCGTTATCTGATGAAGCGTTTTGAACACGCCTCCCTCTCCAGAGTCGGTATCGAACGCACGCCTAAGAAGGTGAACGTGAACCTTTACACCGCCCGCCCGGGTGTCGTCATCGGCAAAAAGGGCGAAGAACTGGACCGTCTCAAAGGCGAACTCCAGTTCCTCACGGGTAAAGAAATCTATATTAGCGTCCACGAAATCAAGCGTCCGGAAACAGATGCTCAGCTGATCGGCGAGAACATCGCCCGTCAGCTTGAAAAGCGTGTTTCCTTCCGCCGCGCGATGAAGCGCGCCATTCAGAGCGCCATGCGCCTCGGTGTCGAAGGCATCAAGGTCCAGCTTGGCGGTCGTCTCGGCGGTGCTGAAATCGCCCGCGTTGAAAAGTATGCTGAAGGCCGCGTGCCTCTGCACACTCTCCGCGCTGACATCGATTACGCGACGTCCACGGCGAAAACCGTGTACGGCACCTGCGGCGTCAAGGTCTGGGTGATGCATGGTGAAAAGATCGGCAAGGATGCCATGGCGTCCGATAATCAGAGAGAGAAATAACTTATGCTGAGTCCTAAAAGAACAAAGTTCCGCAAAATGCAGAAGCGCCGTATGAAAGGGCGCGCAACGAGCGGTGATACCATCGCTTTCGGTGAATATGGCCTTCAGGCTCTTGAAAAGTGCTGGCTCACTGCCCGTCAGGTGGAAGCTGCCCGTATCGCGATGACCCGTAAGATCAAGCGCGGCGGCCGTATCTGGATCCGCGTGTTCCCGGATAAGCCCGTTACCCGTCACCCTGCTGAAGCCCGTATGGGTAAGGGCAAGGGCAACGTTGAATTCTGGGTCGCCGTGGTTCTTCCCGGCCGCATCCTGTTCGAAATGGGTGGCATTGAACGCGACCTCGCCACGGAGGCTCTCCGCGACGCAGCGCAGAAACTGCCGCTTAAGGTTAAACTCATTGAGGCTTCGGAAATCTAATGAAAGCGCGCGAACTTAAAGAATTGAGCATCGAACAGCTCCAGGAAAAGCTTGCACAGCTCACCTTGGATTTGTTCAACAACCGGCTTGTTGCGAAGACCGGAAATCTTGAAAAACCCGCCGTGCTGCGTAGTACCCGCAAGGATATTGCCCGCATTAAAACCATTCTCACCGAACGGGCTAAAGCCGCGGTTAAGGCGTAAGCCGGACAGGAGTAAAAGATGGATAGAAACTCTCGCAAAGTAAGACAGGGTATCGTTTCGTCTAGCGCAATGGACAAGACGATCACGGTTGTGGTTGAGAACCGCAAGCGTCACCCTATGTATAACAAGGTCGTGATGACGACCAAGAAGCTCAAGGCTCATGATGAAAAGAATGAAGCCGGCGAAGGCGACTTGGTTGAAATTATGGAAACCCGTCCTCTTTCCGCAACGAAGCGCTGGCGCCTCGTCCGGATCGTGGAAAAGAAGAAGTAATCCCTGGAGTAAGGCGAAACTATGATTCAAGAAGAAACAAGACTTGTCGTGGCCGATAACAGCGGTGCCAAGGAAGTCGCCTGCATCCGAGTTTTGGGCGGAACTAACCGGCGCTATGCAAGCATCGGCGATGTCATCAAGGTGGCTGTGAAAAACGCCATCCCCCAGAGCAAGGTTCAGAAAGGCTCTGTCGCAGACGCCGTCGTCGTCCGCACACGCAAGGAAATCGGCCGTAAAGACGGTACGCTTATCCGTTTCTCGGATAATGCCGTGGTTCTCATCACGAAGGAAGGAGAACCGCGCGGAACACGTATTTTTGGACCTGTGGCCCGCGAGCTGCGCGACAAGAAATACATGAAGATCATCTCCCTCGCACCCGAGGTGCTCTAATGGCTAAGATTAAGAAGAACGATAACGTCAAGGTTATCTCCGGCGCCTTTAAAGGCAAGTCCGGGAACGTGATCAGCGTCGATGCTTCCAAGGGCCGCGTGACCGTGGCCGGCGTGAACATCCGCAAACGTCATGAAAAGCCCAGCCGCACGAACCAGACCGGCGGCATCATTGAAAAAGAAATGCCGATCGATGCGTCCAATGTGATGCTGCTCGAAGGCGGAACCCCTGTCCGTACCCGTCGCACCCGCGAAGCCGGCAAGGTTAGCGTCCGCGTGAGTGTCAAGACCGGTAAGGCTCTGTGAGGTTATCGAAATGAGCATACTGAAAGACATTTATAAAAAAGAAGTTGTTCCTGCCCTCAAGAAGCAGTTCGACTACAAGAACGTGATGCAGATTCCGCATCTGCAGAAAATCGTCATCAATATGGGCGTCGGCGACGCTGCTTCCAACCGCAAGGTCCTGGACGAAGCGGTCGAAACCCTCGGTGCAATTTCCGGTCAGAAGCCCATCGTGACGAAAGCCAAGAAGGCTATCTCCAACTTCAAGCTCCGTGAAGGTATCGGAATCGGCGCGAAGGTCACTCTCCATGGCGATAACATGTGGGATTTCCTTTACCGTTTCATCAATATCACCCTGCCCCGCGTGCGCGACTTCCGCGGCCTTCCCCGTCGTGGTTTTGACGGCAGCGGCAACTACACGTTCGGTATCAAGGAACAGGCGATCTTTGTCGAAATCGACATTGATAAGATTTCTCAGACCTTGGGAATGGACATCTCCTTCGTCACTTCCGCTAAGACGAATGAAGAAGGTCGCGCCCTGCTCGAAGGCCTCGGACTCCCCTTCAGGAAGTAAGGATATATCATGGCTAGCAGAAGAATGATTGAAAAGTGCAAGCGCACCCCGAAGTACACGGTTCGTGGGTATCACCGCTGCAAGCGTTGCGGTAGGCCGCACGCCTTTATACGCCGTTTTGGCCTCTGCCGTATTTGCTTCCGCGAAATGGCACTCGCTGGCGAAATCCCCGGTATCACTAAGTCTTCCTGGTAAGGAGAAAAAGGCAATGACAGATTCTATCGCCGATATGCTCACCCGCATCCGCAACGGTATCGCTGCGAAGATGCCTGTGGTGGACATCCCTGCCAGCAATCAGAAACGTGAAATCGCTCGCGTGTTGCAGGAAAAGGGATTCATCAAGAAATACGTCGTGGTCGATGATGGTAAGCAGGGCACTCTTAAGGTGCTGCTCCGTTACACGAACGGCGCCCCTGCTATTCAAGGCATCCAGCGCGTCAGTCGCCCGGGCCTCCGTCACTACGTCGATGTGGCGAAGCTTCCGCGCGTCCGCAACGGTCTCGGTTATGCCATTATCTCCACTTCTCAAGGCGTGATGACCGATCGCGAAGCCCGTCAGCAAAAGATGGGCGGTGAAGTCATCGCCAAGGTCTGGTGAGGTAACAATGTCTCGTATCGGAAAAGCTATTATTACTATTCCCGCCGGCGTGAAAGTGGCGGTTAAGGGTCAGAGCATTCAGGTTGAAGGTCCCCTCGGGAAGCTCAACACGGACGTTCATCCTCTCATCAAGATCAAGCAGGAAGGCGAAAAGCTTTCTTTCGAACGTCCCGATGATGAAAAATTTACGCGTGCCATTCATGGTACTACCCGCGCCCTCGTCGCCAATATGGTCGAAGGCGTGACCAAGGGATTCGAAAAGAATCTCGAGATCGTGGGTGTCGGTTATCGCGTGGAACAGAAAGGCAAGGATCTCAACCTTGTCCTCGGTTTCTCGCATCCGGTGATCTACAAGGCACCGGAAGGCGTTACGCTCAAGGCCATCGATCCGCTCAAGATTTCCATCAAGGGAATTGATAAGCAGAAGGTCGGCCAGGCTGCCGCCGAGATCCGCAAGTATCGTCGTCCTGAGCCTTACAAGGGCAAGGGCATCAAGTACGCAGGTGAAATTGTCCGGCGCAAGCAGGGCAAGAAGACAGGTAAATAAGGTACGTTTATGGCAGTTACTGCAAAAAGAAGAATTCTTTCCCGCATTGCTCGGCACGAACGTGTCCGCAAGTCCGTCAAGGGCACGTCCGCGCGTCCTCGCCTGACTATCCGTCGCACCTTGACTCACATGGTTGCGCAGATCATCGACGATGAAACCGGCAAATCCCTGATCCAGCTTTCCACGACTTCGAAGGACTTCCAGCAGAAGTTCGGCGAAAAGACGAAGACCGAACAGAGCAAGCAGCTCGGTTCCCTCATCGCCGAAGCAGCGAAGAGCAAGGGCATCAATGCCGTGGTGTTCGACCGCGGTGGTTATATTTATCATGGCCGCGTCCAAGCCCTCGCTGAGGGTGCTCGTGAAAGCGGACTCCAATTCTAAGAGGTACACTTTGGAACGCGAAACTCAAACTCAAGTCTCTGAATTCGAAGACAGAGTCGTGCACATTAACCGTTGCGCGAAAGTGGTGAAGGGTGGCCGTCGCTTTTCCTTCAGCGCACTCGTTGTCGTCGGCAATAAGAAAGGCAAGATCGGCGTCGGTCTCGGCAAGGCTAAGGAAGTCTCCGAAGCTATCCGCAAGGGCACTGAAGCCGCTCAGCACAGTCTGATCGACGTTGTTGTTCTCGATGGAACGATCCCGCACGATATCGAAGTGAAGTTCGGTGCGACTCACATGCTCCTGATGCCGGCCGCTCCCGGTACTGGCGTTATCGCCGGTTCCGCTGCGCGCGCTGTCCTCGAGCTCGCCGGTGTCCGCAATATCCTCACGAAGATTCACGGTTCTTCCAATCCGAACACCGTGGTTCATGCGTGCATCGAAGGACTCACTTCTCAAAAGAATCAGAAAGACTGCGCCACTCTGCGCGGTATGAACGCCTGAGGCTAGTGCAATGAAAAAAGTCCGTATTACTCAGATCAAAGGTTTCTGCCATGTTCTTCCTGAACATCGCGCAAATATGGCCGCTCTCGGTCTGCGCGGTGTCAACAAGTGTGTTGAACATGAACTGACTCCGTCTATCCAGGGCATGATCAATCGTGTCCGTCACATGATCAAGGTCGAGGAGATTTAAGATGGAACTGAATACTCTCAATCCCGGTAAGGCTGCCCGCTGCAAAGGGCGCAAGCGTATCGGACGTGGTCCCGGCTCCGGCTGGGGCACGACTGCCGGTCGTGGTCAGAAAGGCGCCGGCGCCCGTAAGAGCGCTAAGGCCGGTCGCGTCGCTTTCGAAGGCGGTCAGATGCCTATACATCGCCGTATTCCGAAGCAGGGCTTCAAGTCCAAGTTCCCGCGCGACACTCAGATCGTGAATCTCAAGCGCCTCGCCGCTTCCAAAGTCTCTGACTTTGACGCCAAGGTCCTTTTTGACGAAGGCTTCATCCGCTCCGTCAAAAAGCCCGTCAAGGTCCTCGGTTACGGAACGATCGATAAGGCCATTACACTGAAGGTCAATGCCATCAGCGAAAAGGCGAAGGCTGCGGTCCTCGCTGCCGGCGGCAAAGTCGAGATTATCTAATGGAAGCTCTCAAGAAAGCTCTTGACGCATTCGTCAACGCCTTCAAGATCGAAGACCTGAGGAAGAAGATTCTTTTCACCTTGGGTATTCTCATTATTTATCGCATTGGCGCACATATCACGATTCCTGGCGTGGATGCCACCATCCTGGCTGAATACTTCCGGAACAGCAACAACGTGTTCGGGTTGTACGATTCCTTCACGGGCGGTGCGTTTGCCAAGGCCACGGTCTTTGCGCTCGGCATTATGCCGTACATCAGCGCGAGCATCATCATTCAGTTGATGGGCGCCGTGATACCTGCGATTCAAATGCTTCAGAAGGAAGGTCAGGAAGGGCGCGCGAAACTCAATCAGTACACGCGTTATTTCACGGTCATTCTCGCTGCCCTCCAGGGCTGGGGCGTTTCCGTATGGCTTTCTTCGCTTAAGGTTTCCACCGCTGCCGGAACAGGGCTCTCGGTGCTTACGGGCGGTTTTGCGTCCGGTGCCGGGAATATCGGGTTCCGGTGTTTAGCTACGCTCACCTTCACCGCAGGAACGATTTTTGTTATGTACCTGGGTGAACGGATCACGGCACGCGGCATCGGCAATGGTATCTCACTGATCATCTTTGCCGGTATTGTCGGTCGTCTTCCGAGGGCTGTTTCCATGGAATGGGAAATGTTCTCCGAAGGTATCCAGCCTCTCGCGATCGAAGTGTTCATCATCGTGCTCGTGGTTGCCATCATCGGGTTCATCGTGTTCGTGGAACAGGCCATCCGCCGCATCCCGCTGCAAAGCCCGCGGCGCGTGGTCGGCCGCAAGGTCATGGGCGGTCAGGCCAGCTATTTGCCTTTCAAGGTCGATACCGCCGGCGTGATTTCCGTGATTTTTGCCTCGTCCATCATGTTCGTTCCCGCGATCGTCGCATCGTGGCTTCCGAACGTTCCCTGGGCGCAGTCCTTTGCCATGGCGTTTACGCCGGGGCATCTCACTTACAGCGTCATATTCGCCATTCTGATCGTGTTCTTCACGTACTTCTACACAGCGATTCAGTACAACCCCAATGATATCGCTGACAACCTCAAGAAATCCGGTGGATTCATCCCTGGAATTCGTCCGGGCAAGAAGACCGCGGAGTATATCGATCACATTTTGACCCGAATTTCGCTCCCGGGATCCATTTTCCTCGTCATAATCAGTGTCGGCCCGCTCCATTTGAAAGACGCAATGAACATGTCTTTCTATCTTGGGGGTACCTCGGTCCTGATCGTGGTTGGTGTCGCTCTGGATACGCTCCGTCAGCTCGAAGCTCAGCTGCACACCAAGAATTATGAAGGTTTCCTGAAACATGGCCGCATCCGCGGCAGGATGGCATCGTAGTGGCTAAAGAAGAAGGAATTCAAGTAGAAGGCGTTGTGCTGGAAGCGCTTCCTAACGCGTTCTTCCGCGTCGGCCTCGAAAATGATCACGAAATTTTAGCTCATGTTTCAGGAAAGATGCGCCGTCATTTCATACGCATCTTGCCGGATGACAAAGTGTTGGTTGAGATTTCTCCCTACGATTTATCGCGGGGTCGAATCACTTACCGTTATAAGTAAAGGGATAAGAAGGTAGCACCTATGAAAATTAAAGCCTCCATTAAACCCAGATGTGAACATTGCAAAATTATCCGTCGCAAGGGTATTTTGCGCATCATCTGTTCGAAAAACCCCCGCCACAAGCAGAAACAGGGATAGGAGATCTCAATGGCTCGTATTGCTGGTGTCGATTTGCCGAAAAACAAGACTGTCGAGTACGGTCTCACGGCTATTTACGGTGTCGGTCTTTTCACCTCTCGCAAGATCTGCGCTCAACTGGGCATTGATCTGAACAAGAAGTGCGATGATCTGACTGAAGAAGAACAAGGTAAGATCCGCCATGTGCTCGAAGACGGATATTCTGTGGAAGGCCAACTTCGCGCAGAGATTACCCTGAACATTAAACGTTTGCAGGATATCGGGTGCTATCGTGGCTCCCGCCATCGCAAAGGTCTCCCGGTGCGCGGACAGCGTACCCGGACCAATGCGCGTACCCGTAAAGGTCCTAAGAAGACCGTTGCTAACAAGAAGAAATAAGGAGACGGTTCGTGGCTGACGAAGAAGTTAAAACTGAAACTCCGGCTGCTGAAGGCGTTGCCACTGCTGCCGCTGAAGAGACTAAGGTCAAGAAGAACAAGAAGCGCGTCGATGTGCAGGGTATCGCCTGCGTGAACGCTTCTTTCAATAACACTATCGTGTCCATCACGGACGCCCGCGGCAACGTCGTTGCCTGGGGTTCTCCGGGAAATTCCGGTTTCAAGGGCTCGCGCAAGAGCACGCCGTTCGCGGCTCAGCTTGCTGCTGAAACAGCTGCGCACAAGGCCGTTGACCTCGGTATGCGCAAGGTCGATGTCCGTGTCAAGGGCGCCGGCGGTGGTCGTGAATCTGCAGTCCGCGCTCTCAAGAACGCCGGTCTGGAAGTTCTCACGATTCGCGATGTGACGGGTGTTCCGCACAATGGATGCCGTCCTAAGAAGAAGCGCAGAATCTAATTTCAAAGGGGAAAACGCCAATGATGTGGAAATCTCTCCAAATGCCGCGCAGTTTCCAGAAAGTGGAAACGGGCGAAGATGGCCGCTACGCCAAGTTTGTCGTAGAGGCTCTGGAGCGCGGATGGGGCATTACTCTTGGTAATGCTCTGCGCCGTGTCCTTCTGTCTTCGCTGCAGGGTGCCGCGATTGTGTCCGTGAAGATTGATAAGGTGGACAAAGAGTTCACTACGATTCCGGGCGTGAAGGAAGATGTCACTGACATCATCCTGAATCTCAAAAGCATCCGCGTGAAGCTGCTCTCGGATCATGACGAAACGCTCCGCCTCGATATCTCCGGTGACGGTGAAATCACGGCGAAGAGTATCGAAGAAAATCCCGGCGTGGTGATTCTGAATCCGGATGTCCATATCGCTACCCTTAATGGCAATGCGTCCCTGACGATGGAGATGATTGTCTCCTCCGGCCGTGGCTATATGACTTCGGACGAATTGAAGGATCAGAACGCTCCGATCGGCGTGATCGCCATGGATGCGAACTTCAATCCTGTGATGAAGGTCGCTATGCATGTGAGCGATACCCGCGTGGGTCAGCGCACCGATTTCAACCGTCTTGAACTGGAAATCACGACTGACGGTTCCATTGACCCCGAAGACGCCCTCGCCTATGCGGCGAAGCTCCTCGTCGATCATCTGGAAGCTTTCATCAATTTCGAAGGCGACCTCGAATCTCCGGAAGAGATGGTGCAGGACGAAGAACGCCAGCGTATCGCAAATCTGCTTCGTATGCGCGTGGACGAACTGGAACTTTCCGTTCGTTCCAGCAACTGCCTCCGTATGGCCAATATCCATACGATCGGCGAACTTGTGCGCAACAAGGAAACGGATATGCTGAAATACAAGAACTTCGGTCGGAAGTCCTTGGTCGAACTTAACGAGGTTTTAACGTCGATGGGTCTCAGTTTCGGGATGAACGTCGATGATTACCTGAAGGAATAAGGAAAATGAGACACGGTGTTAAGAATAAGAAATTGGGTGTGAATTCCCAGCACAAGCGTGCGATTCTCCGCAGCCTCGCCACCTCCATTCTGGAGAAGGGCTTGGCCAAGGATCAGCTTGACCGCGGTGTCCGCACCACGCTTCTCAAGGCTCGTCTCGCTAAGAGCGTCGTTGACCGTATGATCACTTACGCGAAGAAAGGCGATCTTTCCGCACGGCGCGAAGCTGCCCGCTTTGTGCGCGACCCGAAGGTTGTCCAGGGTCTCTTCAACGTCATCGGCCCGCGTTATGCTTCCCGCAACGGTGGTTACACCCGCGTGCTGAAGCTCGGTGCGAACCGTCCCGGCGATGCCGCTGAAATGGCGATCATTTCTCTCGTTGAAGACGAAATCGGCGCTAAGACGCCGGCTGAGAAACCTGCGGAAGAAGTGAAACCCGAAGCCAAGAAAGCGCCGGCTAAAAAGAAAAAGCCGGTCGACATGGTTGAAGGCGAAGCTAAGAAAGCCGAATAAGGTTATTTTGCTCAAAGAAGCCCAACTCTTTCAGTTGGGCTTTTTTGTATCTTGTCAGAAGAACATAAGGAATAGCAATGTTTTCCCGAATACATTTTTTGTTCTTTTTTGCAATGATCAGTTGCTGCGCGATGAATGCTTCCGCAGGTGTATCCAGAGAAGACGCTACATCATATTCAGCGACGCAGTTGCTGGAAAATTCGGGGAACGGGAGTCTCAGCCGCAATTCCGTCGTGATGACTCCAGCTACAAGCGAGGGCCTCGTTGATAGCAATTATAAATTAGGGCCGGGCGACTATCTGGACATTGTCCTCGAAGATACGTATCTGTCCGTACAGGTGTATCCGGACGGCTCGATTATCATCAACGAGTGCGGCTCCGTGAACGTCGCGGGAAAAACGGTCGCGGAAGCGCGCGACGCGATTTTGCAGATTGTCGCGAAGCGTTATAATCCGAAGTATTGCTTCGTTCAGCTCGCTCAGATGAAAAAGTTCAAGGTGAACGTGATGGGCGCAGTGCACAATGTCGGCCAGTTTGTCGTTGATCCGCAGACGCGTCTGAGCTACCTGATACGGCTGATCGGCGGCACTTTGCCGGGCAATGCCCGGGATGACAGCATTCTTGTCATCCGGAAAACGGATACCTTGCGCGTCAATTATATGAAGATTTCCAATGAGGGCGATTTCAAAAACGACATTGTGCTGGAACAGGGCGATCTGATTTATGTTCCCTTCGCAGAGATGAAAGATGCCGTCACCTTGATACTCCCGGGGTATCGCATTGCGCTTCCTTATCTGAAGGACGGAACGGTCGCTGATTATTTTAAGTACGGTGGCGGGGACAGGTATCCTAATCTTGGCTACAATTCCGTGACCATCCGGGATAAATCCGGCAAGGCGAAGACGATATCCATAAGCGAGCAGACAAAAACGTCCGTCGATCCCGGATCGGAGCTGGAATTTTCGACAAAGACGCTGATGGTTTATGTGGGCGGAGCCGTCGCCGGCGTCGGTCGCGTCGGTTATGATCCTTCCTGGCATGCCCTGGACTATATCGCTGCAGCCGGCGTGACGACGATTACCGGAAGCTGGGAGCAGGTGAAGGTCATCCGTGGGAACAGGGAGACGATCATGGTG
>Ga0172377_10004557_pt1 | contig 14235 bp, 10 predicted proteins | sample Pumphouse3metaG_FD_119749 | JGI IMG/M metagenome (GOLD analysis project Ga0172377, IMG submission 119749) | Leachate microbial communities from a municipal landfill in Southern Ontario, Canada - Pumphouse #3 metaG | ecosystem: Engineered > Solid waste > Landfill > Unclassified | place: Canada... | reverse complement strand
TGTCCAAATTTCATCAAACAGGGCTCTGCAACTTGCTTGACTTATTGTATTATCTTCATAATTTTTTAATAAATTAGCAAAGTTTTTTGCATCTATTGGAACAACCGCATCAATTCCATCTTCATTTAATCTCTTTAAAACAGTTGATAAAATAAAGTTGCAAATGAATTTTGGTTTATTAAAATAACTTATTACTTGTTCAAAATATTTTGTTAAACTTGGATTTGTTGTCAATACTTCGGCATCATATTGTGATAACCCCATATTTGTAGTGTAGTCCTTTACTCTGTCTGCCTTTAATTTTGGCATACTTTTTTTAATACTTTCAACAAGTTCTCTTTCAATTTTAATCGGTAATAAATCTGGATCTGGAAAATATCTATAATCTTGTGAATCTTCTTTTTTACGCATTGAATAACTTTTGCCCTTATTATCGTCCCATCGACGTGTTTCTTGAATTACTTTTTCACCATTTTCTAACAAGGCTTTTTGTCTTTCTATTTCATATTCAATGGCTTTTGATACAGATTTATATGAATTTAAGTTTTTCATCTCAGAACGGGTTCCTAATTCTTTTGATCCCTTTGGCTTTAAAGAAAGATTTACGTCACATCTCATTCCGCCTTGTTCCATTTTACAATCAGATATTCCAGCGTATATTAAGATACTTCTTAAATTATTTAAAAAACTTATTGCCTCTTTTGCACTTGTCATTTCAGGTTTACTAACAACTTCAATAAGTGGAACACCCCCACGATTATAATCAACTAGCGTTCCATCACCTGAATGGATCAGTTTGCCTGCATCTTCCTCTAAATGTATTCTGTCTAAATTAATTATTTTTGCATTTCCATTCTCGTCTTCAATTTCAACGCCACCACCAACATTTATCGGCTTTACAAGTTGAGAAATTTGATAAGCCTTTGGCAAATCTGGATAAAAATAATTTTTCCTTTCAAAAATTGCAACATCGTTTATTTCACAATTACAAGCAATTCCAGCTTTAATAGCCATCAAAACGGCTTGTTTATTTAATACAGGCAAAGCACCCGGCAATCCGATACAAACAGGGCAACAATTTGTGTTTGGTTCATTTCCAAATTCATTTTTGCATGAACAAAATACCTTTGATTTTGTTTTTAATTCACTATGAACTTCAAGTCCTATTACAACGTCAAATTCCATTATCTTATACCCCCTTTATTAAAATGTCTTTCCATAAAATCACCTATATTGTATAATGTGCCTTCACTCATTTTTTGCCCGATTAATTGCAAGCCGATAGGCATACCCTTAGATAAGCCAAATGGAACAGACAGCCCCGGCAATCTTGCTATATTCACTGGTACTGTATATATATCGTTCAAATACATTTGTAAAGGGTCATTGATTTTTTCGCCTATTTTAAATGCAGAAGTTGGGGCGGTTGGAGAAATTATTACATCACACTTCTCATATGCTTTATTAAATTCGTCAATTATCAAATTTTGGACTCTCTTAGCCTTATTATAATAAGCATCAAAATAACCACTAGATAATACAAAATTGCCTAGCATTATTCTTCTTTTAACTTCACTTCCAAATCCCTCTGTTCTTGCTTTGTAATAAAAATCAATTAAATCCTCATATTTTTCTGGTGCTGTGCCATACTTAATTCCATCAAATCTCGCTAAATTTGATGCACACTCGGCACTTGACAAAACATAGTAAACCGCAAGAGCTTGCTTAATGTTTGGTAAACTTACATCAATGATAATTGCTCCATTCTCTTTAAAAAATGAAATTACTTCATCTAATGATTTTTGGATTTCTGGATCCATTCCCATTTCAAAAAATTCTTTTGCAATTCCTATTTTTAAACCTTTAATACTATCCTTAAAACAATTCTTTAAATCTAATGTATTTGAAGTGCTTGTAAATTCATTTTTATCTTCGCCTAAAATCGCATCTAGCATTATGGCATTATCTTTAACAGTTTTTGTTATTGGTCCAACTTGATCTAAACTTGACGCAAAAGCAATAACCCCATATCTTGACACTGTTCCATATGTTGGCTTTAATCCAACCACACCACAAAAACTTGATGGTTGACGAATAGAACCGCCTGTATCTGTGCCTAGTGCACCAAAGCATTGATTTAAGGCAACCGTGGTCGCACTTCCACCTGATGAACCGCCTGGAACATAATCAAAATTTCTTGGATTATGGACAACTCCAAATGCACAAGTTTCGGTTGAACTGCCCATGGCAAATTCGTCCATATTTGCTTTGCCCAAAATTACCGCTCCATTTTCTAGTAATTTTTTTGTTACCGTTGCATCATACGGAGATCTATAATCTTTCAAAAATTTTGATGAACATGTCGTATAACTTTCAGTATATGATATAATATCTTTTAAAACGATTGGAATTCCCGCTAAAACTTGTAGGGATTCCCCCGCTTTTCTTCTTTTATCAATATTTTCAGCTTGTTTAATTGCACTATTTTCACAAATTTCATGAAGTGCATTATATTTACTTGTTTCTTTCGCTCTATTTATACATTCAAGCGTTAATTCCTTTGATGAAATCTCACCTTTTTTTAAAATTTCAGAAACTTCAAGTAAAGATTTCTCTATTATCATTATTCAACCACCGTTGGCACTTTAAATGCCCCTTTACTTTTGTTTTTTGCATTCATTGTTACAAGTTCATTGCTTAAACTTTCACGTGATTCGTCTATTCTCAACTCGTCAAGTGTCTTTATGATTGTAAAATCTTTTACATTATTTGTATCTACACTTTGAAGTTGGTTAACATAATTTATAATGCTCTGAAATTGCCCTTTAAATGATGACAACTCTGATTCACTAAATGTTAGCCGTGAGAGTTGTGCCAAATGTTCAATATCTTTGTCTGTTATTTCCATAATCTCTCCTTTAATTAACGGTTAAAATTATAACATAAACCTCACAATTTGCCAAGCATATATTAGAAAATAATTAACTTATTTTATAATTATTATTTATATTTTTTTAAAATTAGAGTAACTATACAACAATAGACATAAGGTTACAATACTCAATTATAAAAAATATACAATATGTAAAAAAAATGAAAATAGAGAGTTAATAATTAATAGACGTTCAAATTGACAAGTTATAAATAATACAACTACTAGAAAGAGAAATTAAAAAAATTAATAGGAATGAATCATCAATACTATACGTAAGTTAATAAATCACAATTATTAAAGAACTTTAATATTCAAATGTTAAATAAATTATTAAAATAAAATAAAAATATGCTATAATATAAAAAATAATTGAGGCGTTTATGAAAAATATAGTTTTGATTACAGCTAAACCAAGGACAGGAAAATCAACCTGCATTAAAAAAATAATTAATATTATTGGCAAAGAAAATTGCACAGGATTTTATACAGAGGAAATACTCGATCCTAAGTCTTATGAAAGAACAGGATTTAAAATACATTCACTATTAGATAATAAAACTTGCATTTTATCAAGCATTGAGTCGACTAGTAAATTAAGAATAAGTCGATACGGAGTTGAGATTGACAATTTCGAAAATTTAGTTTTGCCAGTTTTAAAAGGTGCAATGAATTCAAATAAAATAATTATAATAGATGAAATCGGTCCTATGCAAATGTATTCAGACAAATTTAAAAGTCTTTTATTACAATTAGAAGAAAGTAATAAGAAAATTATAGGAACGATATTCTATGATAGTTTTTCATTTATTGATGACTTTAAAAATAAGCCAAACGTTCAAATAGTAGAATTGACTTTACAAAACAGAGATAATATTGCTAGTATTATAGCTAATAAATTTATGGGAGAAACGAATAATGATAGATGATAAAATACTTCAAAGAAAGAAAGAAAAATCAATAAAATATGCTAATGAAATAGATAGATTTTCATTAGAAAGTTTAAAACTAAAAATAAATTCAGAGCATGGCGAAAGAACCATTTGCTATGATAAGACCCTTGGATTTTCATGCACTTGCGATTTTTATAAAGAAGCTAATACTTGTTCACATATTATGAGCGTAAAACTATTATTAGATAAAATAAAAAATAAATAAATTTTTTTATCTTTCAAATTTAATCTTTCTTACATTTTCAACGTATTACTATTGTTAGATAAAATACAATGATTAATTTTTTTCAATTTTATTAATACTCACATATTTCTACAATTACATTTTTCAAATTTCATTATTCTTTTATAATTCTACATTAAACTTTTGTTAGATATAATAAAAAGATTAAATTTTTATCAAATTTTATTATTCTCACATATTTCTACAATTACTATTATTAGATACAATAAAAAATAATTAGACTTAATATTTCAAAAAGAAAAAAATTCTTGTCACTGGAACACAAAGTTCAAACCCTAAATCAAAACAATAAAATGCAATCTTATTTAAAAATCAAATGTTTTTTTTAATAAATATTTAATGGTCAATAAAAAAAAACTTAATGTCACTAGAACGCAAAGTTCAAACTTTAAGTTATAACAATAAAATACAATTATATTTAAAAAGTTATTTGTTATTATTAAAAAATATTAAATGGTACTCCCAACGAGATTCGAACTCGTGTTGCCAGCGTGAGAGGCTAGCGTCCTAACCACTAGACGATAGGAGCATTCTTTACATATATTATATCATAAGTATCTAATATTTTCAATAGTTTTTTAATAAAATATAATTATTATTTACAGTGCTTTAAAAAAACTATTATCGCCAATTAACAATCACTGCTTTAATAATTTTATTTTTTTTAAATTAAATTGCATTTTTTATAGTTTTAAAAAAGTTGTTATAGTTTTAATGAGTTTTTAAAATAAATAAAATTATTTTAACTGAGTTTTAATTATAAGTTAATATTGTTTTAGTTTTAAAAGAAATAAAATTATTCTATATGATTTCTATTAAAATATTATTGTCATAATAAACGATATTCTATTCATTGTTTTTTAACATTAATGTTATCCTAGTTTTGATATTTCTTTTTTTAGTTTAATATCTATTTGCAAATTATAAATACACATTAACCATTCGGTATTGTATAAACAACTATTGAGTCATTACTTTCAATGACTTTAACTAATCCAACAAAATCTTCACCAACTCCCTCATCACTAAACACACTTTGAAGCCCACAAGATATTTTTTGACTTAAATCCCGTGTTGGATATTGAATTTCAATTCTAAAATTAAAATTCGTTACTATGCTTAATGTGCCATCTTCCTTAAAAACAAATTTTTTCACCAAATTTATAACGTTTGCCCTCTCATAATAACACTCCCAAAAAGCATCTTCTATATTTTTAAAAACGTATGTATTAACACAAACGCTTGCAAAATCACCTAACTCTAAATAACTAGTGTCAATTCCCAAATTTTCAACCAAAGGTAAATCAATTAAGCTTATATCATCAACAATTCTCAATACTTTTAAATCGCTATCGCAAACAAGATAATCATTTATTCTCTCTATTATGCAAAATTCCTCTCTCTCTACAACTTGAACCACTAATTCATTGGGAAATCGAGTTTCTATTCCTATTACTTTAAGCTTAGGGTTATTTTTTTCTAAATTATCTATGTATTTTGCTTTATCAATCAAAAAAACACTGGTGCCATAATCAAAATCAGCTGTTTCAAGAATGGAACTTGCATCACTCATACTTAATGTGTTTGGAATTTCTAAAAAACTAAGTTGCACTTTTTGTAATGAAAAGACAGTGCTTGACAGGACAACCATAAGCACAATAATTGCAAACAAAACTAACATTATTGTCAATCTTTTCGTTTTCATGGCAACTTCCTTTTTTCTTAATCAATATTAACAATTTTATCCGATTTTGTCAAGTTAAATTAGTTGCATTTTATTCTTTACCAAAATTAGTCAATCATTTTAAATAAATTTTAGCATGCTTATTTTATTTGTTTTTTTAAATTATTTAAACATTATCTCTTAAATTTTTAACTTTTTTTTATTTTTTATGAAGCATTATCACTTTATTTGTTTTTTTAAGATTTTTATTTTATAACAAAATTTCAATATGTAACTTTTTTTATTATTTTATTATAATAACACAATAAATAATTTAATATTTTTTTCTTTGTTTAAAATTATATTTTTAAAATATGATAAATTTTTGACACCATCATAGATTACTCTTTTATTTTACCTTATATAAAATTAGAAAGTTTACACTTCTTTGACTTTTTTTGTCCTTCTTTGCTTTATTTTTAAATTAATGTAAAAAGAGTATAGAATAATTCCATACTCTTAACTTATCATTGTAAACTTTGATTAATAAATTAACTTGTTTTTAATATAAATTTTTGTATAAAATGATTTTATTTTGTTTTTTTTGTTTAAAATATTATTATTTCATTTTTTTTGTTTAAAATGATTTCATTTCATTGTTTCGTTTATTTAAAATGAATTTTTTTTATTTATTTTTTTAAATGATTTTTATTTTATACTTATTTAAAATCTCTTTGTCTATAAACAACAACCTTTTCATTTTTCTCTGATGGCAAGTTTAACGTAGGATTTTGCTTTTCTAGTGTTAATTGACTTATGCTTAAATTTTTTGCTACGTCCCAAAATGTTTTGCCTTTATCTATTGTATATATACTTAATCCAAACTCATTTTGAAGTTTTGCTTCACCTAGTTCTAGACTCTTTAATAAGCTTGTTGTATTTTTTCTAAAAATTGTAATATTACTTTTTACGCTTGCTATAACATCTAATTCTGTTGACCTTTTTATTCTTGCGTCAAGATTTACAATTTGTGGTTTACAACTTACTATATCACCCTCTAACGCCCCTAAACATGAAATCTTTAAGCTGAATGGCATTTCAATAAGTGCTGAATTTATGCTTTTAAGCTCGGTTGATTGATTATATTCTTGATAAACAATATTGGCTGTTGCAATTCCCTCTAAGTTTAATGTATCTTCACTTGTAAGTGCTTTAGTAACCGTTACATTTTCGCCATTAATGGCTAAAACCTTTTCAACGCTTGTATACTCTTTTTCAATTTTTAAATTCGCATCAATTTTTTCAGAACTATTATAATTCCCTTGCACAAGCAAATTATCACAACTATTAAACACTAAATTTACGTCTTGGGTTATCGAATAAGCATCAACTATACTTTCCACTTGTTTTGACTTTAATGATAAAATAGTTCCATACATCGGATAGTCAATTTTAACAACGTTACTTCCATTTAATTCTTCAAAACTTGCTTTTATCTCATCGTGTTTAATATTAACATTTGCGATAACCTTATCATCGCTTGCTCCATTTTCAAGATCCAACTCATATTTATATGAACTGTCTATTTGTTTTGAGAGCAATGTTTTATCTTCTAATTCGTATAATAAATTTGTTGTAATGGAGTAATTTAAAACAGCGATATTATTGCTTGCGTAAACATCATTGAGTAATAAAGTTGAACTCAAATCTAATATTTTTAAACTGCCTTTGCTTAATTCAAACTCAAAACTTTCAGCTATGGTAAATTTTTTGTAAGCACTTAACGTTTGAATATAATTTGTCGTGCTTTGCGTGCATAAATTTAAGGATGAGTCATTGACTATTTGTTGATCTTCTTCTATAAAAGCAAGAACCTTTAAATTAACGTTCGTGTCAATTTTTATTTCGGTTTCGCTCACATTTTTATAGTTAATATCAACTAAATTCGCCTCTACTAATGCTTTAAAATTACTGTCTTTGCAGTCTATTGTTTCAAAAAAATTAGTTTTGAAATCTAAAATATTATTTACATTATCCTTATCAAGGTATAGCACTTGAACATTTACAATTCCATCAATTTTGACTGAATTGTTTACAACCTCAAATTTTTCAATTATTGGTTTGCTTTCAATAAATAATATTTTTTGTGCTTCTTCAATAACAACTGTTGTTTCAACCTGTTTTTGTTTTTCCATTACATTTAGATTCGCACAACACTTTATTGTGCTAACAAGAGCACTTGTCGCCATTTTAATCCTCCTAAACTATACAATAATTTATTAAGCAAAATCTCAAATTATTACAGTTATTTCAATTTAGTTTAAATTATTTTTTTTAGTCAATAATCTAAACAAAGGTGGATTATGAAAAGAACCGATTTAACTTTAGAAAAAATTAAAGAAGAAATTGATAATTTAAAAGGTAAATATATAACAATGAAAGTAAATGAAGGCAGAAAAAGATATATAAATTTAAAAGGCGTTTTAGAAGATACCTATAAATCTGTTTTTGTTGTTAGAATAGAAAGTCCAAAATCTGTTGACTTGAAATCTTATTCTTATATAGATGTCTTATGTGGAAATGTAGATATTGCAAATACTTCTTTTTCAAAAATAAAAGAAAAAACAAATTTAACACATGAATTATAAATATTGTTTAATTAAAATTTTTATTATATAAAAAATTAAAAAAAAGTCTAGGTTACGAGTTTGAAGAAAAAACAAATTTAACACATGAATTATAATTTTATTTTAACTTACATTTTTATCTATTTGCAAAGTTTAAAAAATGTATTAGCTTTAATATAGAAAGAAACAATATCAACAATTGAATTATTATTTATTTTATTCAATAAATTTTTTCTTATTTCTATATATAAAAAAGGTTAGATTTTAATCCATATGAATAAAGCATAACACATAAATTGACCAACATTTTTGTTTATTTATAAAATAAAAAAAAGAGTATGAGATATTAACCTGTTTAATTAATATCTCGGCTCTTTTTTATTTCAAGTTGCACAAATCTTTTTTTTATACTTCTACTTTATTTTGCAATTTGACTATTTCTTTTTTTTATTATTATCATCGTCGTCATCATCATCGTCACCATAATCGTCATCATCTTCTTCATCTTCTTCATCTTCATCTTCAAAATCATCATTGTCAAAATCATCGTCGTCGATTTTATCGTCTTCATTACCTTCTTCATCTGTTTCATCGATATCATCGTAACTATCAAAATCATCATCGAAATCTTCGCTAAAATCAGCGTCATCATGATTTACTAAATCATCATCAAGCCCTTCTCCTAGCACATCATCAAATTCATCTTTTGCAATTGTATCAATCTCATCAAAACCTAAATCGTCACTCAAATCAAGATCTGGAACAACTTCGATATCATCATCAATATCATTTATGCTCGCCATTGGTCCGAGTTCTTCTTCTTCTTCATCTGCTATTTCTTCTTCCTCATCATCTATATATTGGTGCCATGCTACTTTATCAACTTCTTCAATATCTTCGTCATTTTCTCTTTCAGCCAAACAACTTGCACACATTGTTTCATCTTCATTTATATAATTAACTTTACAAATAGGACATATTTCTAGGTCCACATCAAAATCATTATCTTTTTTTCTTGAAGTTTCAGCTAAGCAAACGCTACATAATTTTTCACCTTTTTTGATGTAATTTAATTCACAACGAGGACAGCGTTTATAATTAGATGCCTTTTTCATATTTTCTCCTATTACCTTCTTAAATTCTAAGAAATATTAAAATAAGTTACAACCTCATTTTAATTTACTCTATTATAGTTATTTTTTATTCAAATGTAAACTATTTTTTAAAATTTTTTTTAAAATTTTTAAGTTATTTTTAAAAATTTTTATTTATAGTATGTTTTGAATACATTCATACTATTAAGTTATTCTTAAAATTGATAACTTTTATTATATTTTTATGCCCTTTTTAACTTATATAAAGATAATATACGCATTTTCATCAATATAGGCATTTTTAACATAGATAAAGTTAATATACGCATTTTTAACTTATATTCTGTTGTTTATTTTAATATTAAATGTTATAATTTTTGTTAAATAAAAAAACAATTTCAATTTATTATTATTCATTTTATTTTTCTAAAAAGATAAACTTACCTAAAATGCATATAATCTTCCCATTATTTACCATAAATGAAAAACAGAACATGCCAAATATGGTAAACAAAGCATAGATTATATCAAATGTATTATAATATTTTTGGAGTGTATAGCAATGTTTAAGCAAAGATTTTTAAGTTTAGTAAACGCTAATAATTTAAAAAGTTTCACAACTTTGAGCAAAGCCACGAATATCCCTAATAGCACAATATCTCACTGGCTGAATGAGGACAAAAAGCCAAGTATGCAGAATTTAATAACATTAGCCGATTATTTTGAAGTTTCAATTGACTATCTTGTTGGCCGAGATATCGAACTAGACAGGAATAATTTATTACATAGTCAATTTTCTGAAAATGATATCACTTTATTAATTAAAATTAAGAAATTAAATTTTGCTGAGCAAAAATTATGTGTAGCTTATATTGATGGAATTAATGATTCAAAAACAATTAAATCTTATAGTTGCAGTTTTAACTAACTATTTATTTTGACTATTTTTTTTTATATTTTATTTATGCAAGAACTTTCCTGCTGATTTTCTATCTATTAAAAAGAAACTGCCAAAACATATTTGACTATTTTTTTATAATTATTTATACAAAATTAATTTTTGCTGATTTTCCATCTAAACTAAATAATGTTAACTTTTATTCAAATTTATACGAATCAAAGTAATAATTGTAATTTAGCCAACATTTTATTTGATTGATTTTTTTTATAATTATTTAATATATTCCTCATTTTGTTTAATTAACTAATCTTAATTGAATAAAATTTTATTATTTTATAATTACTATATGTAATAGCATATAGTAATTTTTATTTTCTTCACAAAATAATAATTAGAAATATAATTTTGTGTTCAATAAATTAGCTATTCTTTTTAGCTATGGTTTTTAATTTAACATTTATATTTGTGGCAACAATAGCCCCATCGGCACATGCAGTTACAATTTGTCTTAATTTTTTGTCAATGCAATCGCCAACAGCATATAGATTTTCTAAGTTAGTTTCATAATCACAATTAACTTCAATAAACCCACTTTTATCCAACTTGATCAACCCATCTACTAAATCCGTGTCCGCCATATGTCCAACAGCAACAAATAAACCATCAAGCTTAAGTTCTTTGGTTATCCCATTTTCAACATTTTTTATAATTGCACTTTCTAATTTTTTTTCGCCCTTTAATTCAATTACTTGACTATCCAGAACATATTCAACATTGTTTTTTCCTTTTAATGTATTAATTAAAATTTCTTGTGCCTTAAAATCATGTCTTCTGTGAATTAAATAAACTTTTTGTGCCAAATTGCTTAAATAAATTGCATCTTGAAATGCACTGTTTCCGCCCCCAACTACCGCGACAGTTTTATTTTTATAAAATGCACCGTCACAAATTGCACAATAGCCCACACCTTTGCCCAAATATTGTTTTTCTTCTTTTAATCCTAAATTTCTTGGTTTTGAACCCAATGCCAAAACTACAGTTTTTGCAAAATACTCTTTGCTGGAAGTTTTAACAGTAAATAATCCATTTTCTTTTATAATATGTCTAATTTCATTAAATTTTATTTCAACGTTTAATTCTTGAACTTGTTCTTGCATATTTTGCATAAGTATAAACCCATCTATACATTTATATCCTGGATAATTTCTAATATCTGTGGTTAAAGCAACTTGCCCACCTATTCCATCTTTTTCAAACACAACAACATCTAACCCTGCTCTTTTGCTATATATGGCAGAAGTAAGTCCTGCTGGCCCTGAACCTATTATAATTATATCGTAAATTTTTTCCACATCATTCTCCTTAAAATAATATTACCAAATTTTTTGTTTTTTTTCAATCCTTTATAGAATAAATAATTTTTTGTTTTTTAAATATTAAATTATTTATATTTTAACATATTTGTAAAACGTAATAAAAATTTATTAAATGTTTTATAATAACATCTTATACAATAATAATTTTTATATTTTATAAAAACAATTATAGCATTTACAAATTAATAATCGTTATAATAAATTTTTTTTATTTATATATACAAATATTTTTATTCTAACTTCAATACTATTATTTTGCATATACATATCTTCATGAGGTGTAATCGGTTTAATAATTTTTTTTATTTATATATACAAATATTTTTATCCTAACTTCAATACTATCATTTTGTATTTACATATCTTCATGAGCAGTAATATGATTATCAACAAATTTAATTAGTTCCACAAAAGGAATAATAATAAACGCAAAACCAAGCACGATAGCCCATTGAGTTATAGATAAATTAACTAAATTGAACGCTATTGCAAGTGCCGGTATTAATGCTATAATTAATGTTAACATAATACCCGCAAAAAAAGCAACCAAGAATAATTTATTTGATAAAGGATTTGTTTTAAATATGCTATGATGACTTTTAACATTAAACATGTGAAACAACTGCATAAAGTTTATGCATAAAAATGCCATAGTATTAGCATACACTGCATCAAAACAAAATGTTGCATTTATATAAATAGCCATGCAAATAATTACTTGTGCAGTTCCTTGAAGTATTATAGCTTTACCAACTCCATTTGAAAAAATCGAATCATCTAATTTTCTAGGCGGTTTATTCATTATATCTTCTTCGACTGGCTCAAGCCCAAGAGCAATCGCCGGCAAAGTGTCTGTAATTAAATTAATATATAAAATTTGAATTGCAAATAAAAATGTATTCTGCGGAAATAATATTGTTGCCAAAGTCAGCGCCACAACTTCTGTAATATTCGTTGAAAATAAAAATTGTATTGTCTTTTGAATATTTGCAAAAATTTTTCGCCCCTCTTCAACGGCTAAGACTATTGTCACAAAATTATCATCTGCTAAAATTAAATCTGCCACATCTTTTGTTACATCAGTGCCAGTAATCCCCATGCCTATACCAATATGCGCTTGTTTCAAGCTTGGAGCATCGTTGACTCCGTCACCAGTCATCGCCACAACTTTCCCTAAACTTTTCCATGCTTGAACGATTCTTACTTTATTTTGTGGACTAACTCTTGCATACACTTTAATTTTTTTTATAATCTGCAAAAAATCTTCTTCGGATAGCTTATCAAGGTCTGAACCTAATAAAACTTCATCTTGACTTCTACATATTCCTATTTCAACTGCCACGGCATATGCTGTTTTTAAATGGTCGCCTGTAATCATAATGGGTGTCATTCCAGCCTTTTTACATTTTATCACCGCACTTTTAACAAGTGGTCTAACGGGGTCTGCTATACCAACAAGTCCCAAAAAAATTAAATCGTTTTCAATGTTTGGTTCTGACTGAAATGCAATGTTTTTCTTTGCAAATGCCAAAACTCTCAAGGCTTCTTCACCCATTTTATCAATTTGTCTATTTAATACATCTTTATAATAATCGTTAATGAGTATAATTTCACCATTGATTAAAATTTTAGTGCAACGATTTAAAATACTATCAGGAGCCCCTTTTGTATAAACAACAAAATCATTTGCTTGCGGATGTATTGTACTCATGAGTTTTCTGTCTGAATCAAATGGTATTTCTGATACTCTTGGATACTTTATTTTAATATTTTCGGTTTTAATCCCTAGAAATTCTATAAATTCAGTTAAAGCCGTTTCAGTTGAGTCGCCCAATGCTTTATTGCCTGTCCACATACTGTCATTGCATAGAGCTAAACATCGGATATATTCTTCTTGATCTAAATTAAATATTTCTTTTTCTTTTAAATTAATTGTTTCAATACCTATTACGCTTTGCTTAACTTGCATTTTATTTTGGGTTAAAGTTCCTGTTTTATCTGTGCAAATTATTTCACATGCTCCCAAAGTTTCCACGGCATGCAATCTTTTTACGATGGCGTTCTTTTTGCTCATTTTCAAAACACCTATTGCCATAATAATTGTAACAACGGCTGGCAAACTTTCAGGAATTGCAGCCACAGCTATTGCAATTGCCGTCATAAAAGAATTTAAAACTCCTGCATTTGTTAAAAATATATCAAGGAAAAAAATGAAGGTTGCAATAATTAAAATACAAATCGTTATAACTTTCCCAAGGTCAGACAAATTCTTTTGAAGTGGAGTTACTTCTTCTTTTGTATTATTAATTAAAGTTGCGATCTTGCCAAGTTCAGTATTTAAGCCGACAGCAACAACAAACCCAACACCTCGCCCTTTTTGCACAATTGAACTTGAAAAAGCTAAATTTAATCTGTCACCTAATGGAGTTTCAGGATCTAAACTTT
>Ga0172377_10004555_pt1 | contig 14238 bp, 17 predicted proteins | sample Pumphouse3metaG_FD_119749 | JGI IMG/M metagenome (GOLD analysis project Ga0172377, IMG submission 119749) | Leachate microbial communities from a municipal landfill in Southern Ontario, Canada - Pumphouse #3 metaG | ecosystem: Engineered > Solid waste > Landfill > Unclassified | place: Canada... | reverse complement strand
TTGGTGAGCAAAATTGAGCCGTCTGTTGGCGATCCGTTCATGGACGTGTGCGACGATCTTCCGGGCCTTCTTCCGTTCAGGAGTGCCCTTCTCTGCCTTCGAGAGTTTCCTCTGCGCCTTGGCAAGAGCTTTCTCGTCGGTGCGGAAGAACCGAGGGTTCTCGATCTTCTCCCCATTCGAGAGCGTGGCGAAAGATTCGAGACCTACATCTACCCCGACTGCGGTCTCCTTCCTGGGTGCTGGATCGGGATCATACTCGACCGAGAAGCAGGCATACCATTTCCCGGTTGCCGACCGCCGGACTGTGAGGGTCTTAATCGTCCCTTGGATCGGGCGGTGGAGGACGATCTTCACATCCCCGATCTTCGAGAGGTTGAGCCGATCTCCGACGAACTTGAACCCGCCTTTCTCAGCCTGCGGGTACGTAAAACTGTCATATCGCCCCTTCCCCTTGAATCGAGGGTATCCGGGGTTCTCCCCGGCTTTCACTCGCCGGAAGAAGGCTTTGAGCGCGAGATCCACCCGAACCTGAACGTTCTGGAGGGTCTGAGCATAGACCTCCTTCAGTTCAGGCCGTTCGCGTTTCCACTGAGTCAGGATCTTGTTTGTCTCATACAGGGAGACAGAACGCTGTTCCTGTTCCCAGGCGGTCTTTCGCAATGCGAGCGTGTCGTTGTAAATCCACCGGCAAATCTCAAGTGTCCGCTCTAACTGGGTGACCTGAGATTTCGTCGGATAGATCCGGTAACGATACGTTCTACGGATTGTAACACTCTATCGACCTGTGCTTAGATATGGTTGTCGGTGGCATTCATCCCACGACGGAAGTCGTGGGCTCTCTGCCTGTTTGATCGTAGGCGCGCGACCGTCAGCATAGCGGGGATTCGTCCCGGGGAAAATCCGCTCCCGGACGAGATCCTGCAGCGACGGCACCGCCCGATCCGGGTCACGATTCGATAGGCTTATTAGCCAGAGAATCCCATGTTGTAAGGCACACAGTGCGAAAGCACAGTTGTGCGCCGATAGTGTAGTGGTTATCACTAGGCGTTGCCAACGCCTAAACCCGGGTTCGAGTCCCGGTCGGCGCATCCGAACACAGGTTCGATCCTTCTTTGATTTTTACCCCCGGGAGCGAAGCGTCGGTAATCGGCGCGGAATGTTAACCGCCTCATCGTTCTCCTTCTTCCTGTAACGAGGGCTCCTGCCGGCTGGAGCCTTTGGACGGGTGAAAGCCGGAGAAGAAGAACCTGGATTTCTCTACCGGCAGCATTGCCGATGCCGGGGTTGAGAAACTCCGGATGCCCCCATTTAAACGGGGGAGCGGTCACAGGAGCGAAAGAAAGTCCTCGACAGTCATGCCCGCATCGGCGATCAGGTTTCTTAGCGTTCCCCGCTTGAGTTCGGTATGAGCCGGGACAGAGAGGAGGGCCGGAGATGCGTGGTTGACCATAATGACATGGCTGCCGGTCTGGCGGGCAACCGTCCAGCCCATCTTAGAAAAGGCCTTAACGGCTTCTTTTCCTGATATAACCGGTAATTTTCCCATGAGTTACAACGCAACATAAGCCAGGTGTTCGCCGGGTTGCTGCGTCACCCGATCGTTGAGCACCTCAATACATCCGGAGATGGCATCTTTGATGTTCTCGAGGGCTTCTTCAACGGTCTCACCCTGCGAGTGACACCCGGGAATTGCGGGGCAACTCACAACGTATCCGCCGTCCTCCGGATCTTCCCTGACGATAACCCGAAATTTCATCTGTACGCACCAGATTATCTCTATGGTCTCCCGGAGTAATCAGGGTTTGCCCGGGCCTGATAAACCACCTTCGCAGGTTGCCCGGGAGACGCTTACTGTCAAAGATCGCATCCCATAGTCCCTGCGCAGCTTCGCACCTGCCGGATGCATCCATCGATCGGCGCGGAACCATTATCACCGTCACGGTCACTCTCCCGCTACAATGGGACTACGGCAGGGGCTCTCGCAGTTCGACCTGACGAATATCATCGTCGGGGCGATCGTCGGCGCCGACATCTACATCGCATCGGCGCTCACGGCCGGCCTGGTCGGCCCGTTCTCGATCGTCCTCTGGGCGGTGGCCGGGCTCTTCGCCATAGCGATCGCGATGGTCTTTGCCTACTGCAGTTACTACGTCCCCCGTGTCGGCGGGCCGTTCGCCTACGTCTCGGAGGCGTTCGACGACTTCTATGGGTACCTCGCCGGCTGGAGCATGTGGATCGCCGAACTCCTCGCTCTCCCGGTCTTTGCAATCGCGTTTGCAAACTACCTCCAGGCGCTCGTCCCCCTCACCCCGGTTGCAAAGGTCGCCGTCCGGGCGCTCTTCGTAGCGTCCCTGACGCTCGTCAACATCGTCGGTGTCCGGGCCGCAGGAAGGCTGAACGATGCCCTGACGCTCATCAAACTCTCTCCCCTGCTCCTCCTCGCCGTGACGGGGTTCGGCGTCTTCATCGTCCGGCCGGAGACGTTCGTCGGGAACTACACCCCGCTGCTCCCGCTCGGCCTGCAGAATGCTGCCCACGCTCTGGTCCTGATCTTCTGGGCATACGCCGGGTTCGAGCTGGGGACGCTCCCGGCCGGCGAGGTCGAGAACCCGCAGAAGGCCATCCCCCGCGCCATCGTCACCGGGATGCTGATCGTCTCCTTCTTCTACCTCTCGACGAACTTCGTGCTCTTCGGGGTCGTCAACTGGACCGAACTCGACCAGAGCACCGTGCCGCTCGTCGTCGCCGGCACCGCCCTCTTCGGGTCGGCAGGAGCGCTCATCATGACGGTCGGCGCCCTCTTCTCGGTGGCCGGGTCGGACGAGTCGGGGATGCTCGGCAGCGCACGGCTCGCGTACGCGATGGCGATCGACGGGCTCTTTCCCCGTGCGTTCGCGAAGATTCACCCCCGCTACAATACGCCTTACGTGGTCCTCATCATCCAGGGAGCGATCGCCTTCGTCCTCTCGAGCATTGGAAACCTTCCCGGGCTGATATCCTTCGCCGTCCTCAACCTCGCGTTCTCGTTCCTGCTCACCTGCTTTTCCCTCATCGTTTTACGGAGCGACGGCGCTGCGGACCTCCGCGGCCAACACCTCCTCCCCCTTGCCGGCATCGCGATCTGCCTCTTTCTCCTCTTCTCAACCACAACCTTCGATAAGGTTACGGGGGTCCTGGTCATCCTGGCGGGTATCCCGATCTACCTCTATTACTCACCGAAAACCGATATCCGTCATCTCAAAGACGTCTTTCTCTCCGAGGAGGCCGTATTCCTGCGGCGTCTCGAGGCGAAGGAGACGTATCTCGCAAACCTCCTGGCCCTCACCCACACGGTCTTCCGGAGGATCCGGCGGCGGGGCAGCCGCGAACCTGGAGCGAGGTAGCACTCACCGCGCCCGGCCCGACCCCAGCAGCCGCGCCATCTACACCGTCGCCACGGCCCTGCACTTCCCGATCACCGACGACGACCGGGTCGGGCGCCGGGCGCTCTCCGCGGTCCCCGCCGGCGGCGTAACGAGGAGGTTTTGGCCGTATCACGCAAAGGGATGCTTCGCGGTATCCTTCCGGGCGAGCACCTTGCTCAGCGTCGGGGGCCTTGCGGGAAGGTTCGGGGTGAGGACGGCCAGGAGCGGCGTGTGGCCCCGTGCGGGCGATGCGAGCGCCGTGACGAACGCCTCTTCCACGCTGCTCCCCTTCTTGATGACAAAGTCGACATGGACAACCTCCGGCCCCTCCCGAACCATACCCTTATATTTCCCGCTCCGTATTATAGTCGAAAGCGCAACTGCCTCTGCAGTTGTGCCTTCTCCAGGTCTCAGCGGAACGCATCCTCCCTGGAGAGAGGGGCGCGTTGCGGATGCACCGGATCTATCGGGGGGCTGTCGTGGACTCGATCAGGGTTGCAATTATCGGTGTCGGGAACTGTGCCAGTTCGCTGCTTCAGGGCATTGAATACTACCGGGGAGGGAGCGAAGAGAGTGCAATCGGGTTGATGCACTGGAACCTCGGCGGCTATCTGCCGTCCGATATCAACGTGGTAGCGGCATTCGACATCGATGCAAGAAAGGTCGGGAAAGACGTCTCGGAAGCCATCTTTTCACCCCCGAACTGCACAACCGTCTTCTGCCCCGCAATACCGAAGACCGGCGTGACCGTCCGGATGGGCCGGGTGCTGGACGGCTTTCCCGAACATATGCTGAGTTACAAGGAGGAGTGCAGGTTCGTGCTCGCCGATGAGGAGGAGGCATCTCGTGAAGAGGTCATCCGGGTGCTCGAAGACTCGGGCGCAGAGATGCTGCTCAACTACCTCCCTGTGGGATCGGAGGAGGCTGTACGGTTCTATGCCGATTGTGCTCTCGAGGCGGGGGTCGGCCTCATCAACAACATGCCGGTCTTCATCGCAAGTGACCCTGCCTGGGCAGAGAGGTTCTGCGCAAAGAGGCTTCCGGTCATCGGCGACGACGTCAAGGCGCAGCTCGGGGCGACGATCACCCACCGGGTTCTCGCCGACCTCTTCCGGCAGCGGGGGGTGAAACTGGACAGGACCTATCAACTGAACACCGGCGGCAACACGGACTTCCTGAACATGTTGAACAGGAGCCGTCTTGCCTCAAAAAGGGAGTCCAAGACCCAGGCGGTGCAGTCGGTCCTCGATATGCCTCTTGATGACGATGATATCCACATCGGTCCGAGCGACTACGTCTGCTGGCAGAAGGACAACAAAGTCTGTTTCCTCCGGATGGAAGGAAGGCTCTTTGGGAACATCCCCATGAACCTCGATCTCCGCCTCTCCGTCGAAGATTCGCCCAACTCCGCCGGGATCGTCATCGATGCGATCCGGTGCTGCAGGCTCGCCCTTGATAGGGGGATCGGCGGCGTGCTGACATCTCCGTCCGCCTACTTCATGAAACATCCCCCGGTGCAGGTCAGGGATGACGAAGCTCACCGTATGACCGAGGAGTTCATCCGGGGCGTACGGCGCGACTGAAGGCCGGGGCTTCACTCGATGAGGACGAGGCCGACCGACGTAATGTCGCCGTGGACGATCTTGCCGTACTCAAGGTTCCTGCAGGGGATGACGTGCAGGTCCCACCCGGCCTTCCGGGCGGTGGCGAAGACGTCGATCCCGGCGCCCTCCATAGTCGGGCGGACGAGATCCATATGCCGGCAGAGCCTCCGGATGCTCTCGTCGACGGCTCCTTCGTGCTCCTCGGCGACACAGTGCAGATGCTCGCAGTAGATGCAGGGGTATCCCCCGAACCCGAACGCCTTGGGGAAATCGTCGTAGAAGGCCGTCTTTTCAAGAAGGTGTACCGTCGAGTTCACCCAGAGGATGAGATCGCGGAAGAACGGGTGGAAGTCGAGGGGTATCTCGTCGGGCTTGAGGTCGGGGTGCCCCGGGACGCCCTCGAACCGGAGGAGGAGGGCGGTGCTGTACTCGGCGAGAAGCCGCCGGGTCTCGGCGGGAGCAGGGGCATACGGCGGGCAGGACATGTGCTTCCCGTAACCTTTGCACCCGAACCGGCACTTGAACCGCACCCACTCCGCGACGATGACGTCGTGTGCCGCTATCCGCCGCGCTTCCACGCCGCGTTCCCGCGCGAGGGCGGAGAGTTTCTCGATCTCGCCCTCAAGTCCGCTTCTCACTGCACTTCGCCTCGATGAAGGTATCTCCCGCCTCAGGATATTTATGGGTAGCGGAGGTTTGGGGTTCTGGGCGGTAAACCCCGGCCCCCTCACGCCGACGTTTCCCACCCGGCGCAGACATCCCGCTCGGGGTCGAGGAGGACGCCGTGCGGGAGCCCGATGAGCGCGACGGCCGCGAGCGCCCCGATGACGCCCCGGCCCCCGTGAAGGTGCGCCCCGAACCGCCCGGCGGTCGCCTCGGCTACCTCTCGTGTGAGCACCGACTCCCTCGCGCTTCTGCCGTATGCCCGGAGTGCGCCGGGCACCCGGAACCCCTGCCGGACGGCGACGCCCCACGCCGGCGAGGCTGCCTCGCCGGCGACGAACCGCACGGCCGACTCCTCGACCCGCGGCACCTGATCGGGCTCCACTGCGAGTTCGATGAAGCTGCAGGAGTTCCCGGCAGTCCGCTCTTCGAGCCGGGGGTTGAGCATCGCCACCTTATGGCCGATCGGCATGACGCCGTCGAGCTTCGCGAGGTGCTGGAGGAGGGCAAGGGCGAGGGCGAACGTCGCACCCTCGGTCCCGGTATCGGTATCGTCGATCCCGATGGCGACGTAGGCAAGCGCCCGGGTGACCACCTCGCCCTCGACCACCGCTCCTTCGCGGTGGAGAGTGACACCGCAGACCCCCTCGGCAAAGGACATCATATCGGTGAGCGAGTAGGCCGGGCCCCCTATGCACCGGATCTGCTGGCGGATGTAGCCGTCATCGTGATAGACGCCGACGATCCCGACTGCCGGCGCCGGGTCGAGCCCGACGGCGACGTCCCGCCGCCCGAGGATCGCCCGTTCCCGGAGCAGGGTCCCGTCCCGGTGGACCGACTGCAGGGCGCCGCCGGCGCGGGCATGGTGGAACTCGCAGAAGGCGGCGCATCCCCCGCTCATGCACTCGTGGTAGATCTCGACCTCGCTGCCGTCGATGGTGGTGAAGACCCGACGGCAGGCGCTCTCCGGCATCACGCTGCTCGCCACGTAGCGGGCCGCGTGCCGTCCCCGCTGCTCTTCCGCGAGGAGGACGCACTCGTCCTCGATGAGGCGGTTCACCCAGTCCTGGACGGTGCTCCGGGGGGTATCGAAGGCCTCCGCGATATCGGCCACCGTAAAGGAGCCCCGTTCAAGCGTCGCCTGGCGCATCAAGCGCAGGTACTGTTTTCTCCGTTCAAGAACCCTGGACATGCCGCTCACGGATATAGAGGAGGTCGCCGATCACGGCACTGGCGGTCTCGATGGAACCCGCGCCCTTCCCGATGAACGTGAGGTCCCCGGCGAGGTCCGCCTCCACGGTGACGGCGTTGAGCGTTCCTTCGACGACGAGCGGGTGGGCCTTCGGGATGATCCGCGGAGAGACGCGGAGCACCCCGGCACCCGGGATGATCTCGCCGATCAGCCGGATGGTGCAGTCCTGGTCCTCCGCGAGCTCGAGGGCGTCGGGTGTCAGGAGGGTGATCCCCGTCCTCTCCACGTCGTCGAGCGTTGCATGCATATCAAGGACGGTGTTTGCGAGGATGACGAGCTTGATCGCCGCGTCGATCCCCTCCACGTCGTAGGTGGGGTCCGCCTCGGCGTACCCGAGTTCCCGCGCCTCGGCAAGGGCCTGCTCGTAGGTGAGGCCTTCTGCGGCCATCCGGGTGAGGATATAGTTGCAGGTGCCGTTGAAGACGCCGGAGAGCCGGGAGATGGTGTTGCCCGCAAGCCCCTCCGTTATCCCGTGGATGAGCGGGATCGCCCCGCAGACCGTCGCCTCGTATTTCAGGAAGACGCCGTTTGCCTCTGCAAGCGCCCGGAGTTCGGGGTAGGCGAGGGCGATCGGACCCTTGTTCGAGGTGACGACGTGCTTACCCCGCCGGAGGGCCGTCCGCATGTGGCCCAGCGCCGGTTCGGCGGTCTTTACGTTCGTCGGGGTCACTTCGACGAGGACGTCGTAGTCCGCCTTCGCCACCACGTCGGCGGGACTGACGCCCGGGCTGCCGCAGGGGCCGCCGGCCTCCTTTCTGGCGAGCGCCGCTAGAAGGTCGATCCCGCCGGCATCGATGATGCCGCTTCGCGAGTCGGCAAGGCCGGTGACGGTGATATCGAGGTTTTTTGCAAGGATCGTCCGGGCGATGCCCCGGCCGACGGAACCCAGTCCCAGGAGCGCGATCCGCATCATGCACCCTCCAGGGGCTCGATGATGAGGAGGCTCTTCTGTTCCGCGACGCCGCGGAGGATCCGGATCGCCTTTGCCATCTCTGTCCGGGTGGTCGAACGGATGGTGATGCGGGCCGACGAGGGGGCATTGATCGCCGGCATAACGAGGGAGAGCCCCGTCACCTCGGCCGAGCCGGTCCGGTCGATAGAGTCGACCGTGTCGGAGAGGTCCGTGTGCATCAAGTGGCCGATCATGATCAGGGTGCACTCGTAGAGGAGCCGCTCCTCGCCGATGCGCACGACGCTGACGCCTTGCTCCCTGAGGAGTTCAAGGAGGTTGTCGAGACGCCCCTCGGGGAGTTCCAGGACGATCTGGACGTCCAGTGTCTCTGTGGCCGCCGGGGTCTCTCTCTGGTGGATGACCGCTATGATGTTTCCCCCGACGGCCGAGATCGGTTTGAGAGCCGCGACCAGCTGTCCGGGCCGGTCTTTCATCTCGAGCTTCATGGATACCTGCAAAAAACCACCTGCTGAAGAGTTGACCTGCCGGGGAGATAAGCCTTGTACCCCAGAACGGACCTATCGACGGGAGGGGGTGCCGCAAAAAAGGGTGGGGAGAGCCGTGCTGTTACCGCACGGACCCGGGCGCCCCGGCGACGATCGTGAGAGCCCGGGCAAACTCCGGGAGGATCTCGGCGGGGATGCCCATGACGAGCTCGCCGTCCTCGATGCCGGAGAACCGGCGCGAGCCGTCGCACCCGAGGGAGTAGTTGATCCGGCCGGTGAGGTAGGGCTGCGCGGTCGCGTCCGCGCAGACCGACTGGATCCCCGACATCCCGGACTCGATCCGTCCGCCGAGCTGGTAAAGCGTGGCCTGCGCGAGTTTGAGCATCGTCCGCGGGTTTGCAATGATGATGACGACGTGCGGGTCAAACGGCGTCTTCTCAAGCGGGGCATAGACCGTCGCGTAGGTCTCGAGTTCGGGGACGTGCGGCACCTGCTGGATGGTCCGCATGCAGGCGGCCCAGCTCTCGAACTTGCCGAGTTTGTAATAGAACTCCCCCGTTCGAAGACTCTGCGTGAGTTCCTTCAGCCCGAGGGCCCAGCCGCCTCCCATGCAGACGTGTTTCTCGGCGGTCGCGTAGAAGATCTCGCCGTCGAGACGGGCCCGGCTGACCATCTGGCAGTGGCGGACCGTCTCCTCGATCGGGCCGACCGATTCGGGGATGCCTTCGGGACTCTTTGCAAATTTTACCGCGACCGGTGACCCCCGGAGGTCGAGGGTCTTCTTCAGCGTCTCTGCGATCTCCGCATAGGAGAACTCCGTGCGCATCTGGTCTTCCATGATCATACTCACTCCAGTGTGCAGATAGTCCCCGCGGTCGCTCATAAAATCTCGGTTTGCGGTATGACGGGATCAGAGGTTGCGCAGTTTATGGTTCACCTTCTCAAAGAAGGGTTTGCCCGTATGGACGAAGAGAGCGGGATCGGCCGATTTCTTGACCGTGACCGTGACCTCCTTCTCCAGTTCAAACGGGCTCTGCCCGTCGATGACGAGGTGCGCCGGCTTATCGGTCTCAAGGGTGATCGCAAGATCCCTCCCGGTGCTGATGAGGCGGGGACGGGACGAGAGCATGTAGGGTGCGAGCGGTACGAGAAGGTATCCCTCGATCCTGGGATCGACGATCGGCCCCCCCGCGCTCATGGCGTAGGCGGTCGACCCGGTCGGGGTCGATATGAGCAGGCCATCGGCCCTGAACTCTTCTGCAGGCGTCCCGTCGACGTAGACGCCGAACCGGAGCATCTTCGCCGGCCGGTCAGTGACGATGACCGCCTCGTTGAGAGCGTCGCCGAACCGCCGCCCGTTAACAGAGAGGCTGATCCTCAACCGGCGTTCGACCTCAAAGCCGCTTTTGTGGGCTGCGAAGAACGCGCGCGCTTCGGCGGGCTCCAGGTCCGCAAGGAACCCCACCTCGCCCCAGTTAATCCCGAGGACCGGAACCTGCTTCTTCATCTGGTGGACGGTGAGGAGGACCGAACCGTCACCGCCGACGACCACGACAAGGTCACCGGCGAGCTCCTCAAACGGTATGCCCTCCTTCTTCCCGATATGCCTCGCTGTGCCCTCTTCGAAGACGACGTCATGTCCCAGGCCTTCGAGCTCCCGGGCAAGTTCCGCGGTGTAGCGGAGCGCATTCTCATCGTCGATGCGCGATACCAGCACGATCTTCATACGCAACCCTACCTCAGGTACTCGATGACTTTGTTATGCACGATCCCGTTCGTGGCGACGAGGCTCCGGCCGACGGCGACCTCGTCGGGGAAGACGAGGGCGTTCCCCTCGAGATCGGAGACGGTGCCGCCGGCCTCCTCGCAGACCAGCATCCCGGCCGCCGCGTCCGTGACGCGGAGCGTCCCCCGCAAGTCGACGAAGCCGTCGATGCGACCGCACCCGACGTAACAGAGTTCGAGCGCCGATGCACCGAGGAGGCGCCACCGCCGGATGTGCCGGCCGAGCCCGAGAACGCGGGCCGGGTCGGACTTGCGGCCGCCGTAGACGCTCATGGCGCTCTCCTGGAGGAGCGATGAACTCGAGACACGGATAGGGTGCCCGTCGAGGAAAGCGCCCCGCCCCCTGACGGCGTGGAACGTCTCGTTCGTGGCAAGGTTACGGACGTATCCCTGCTGGACGACACCTTCTTCTGCATACGCTATGGAGAGAGCGTAGAAAGGGATCCCGACGACGGCGTTGTAGGTGCCGTCGACCGGGTCGAGGAAGATGGTGCCTCTCTCCCCGCCCATATCGGCGCACCCGAGTTCCTCGCTGATCAGCCGCCGGCAGCACGGGTGGCTCCGGAAGTAGTCTACGACGATATCCTCTGCGACCTGGTCGATCAGTTTCGTGGGCGTGCCGTCCGCGCCCATCCTCACGAACTCTCCTGCTTCCGGCGTTCCGACCATGCCGGCTACAGCATCAGAAACAGCCCCCGCCAGGTCGTCACACGCACGGATGAACTCCATCAAAAATTCCTCATAACATACCTTGTTCTACGGTGTATTTATGTAATGTAATCCAGATACATTAATCACGCGTTTATCGAGTGAGACAATATGAAGGAACAAACAGAAGTTGGAAAGCTGAAAGAGGGACGCTACGTCGTCATTGAAGATGAGCCTTGCAAGATTGTCTCCATCGCTATCTCCAAGCCCGGGAAGCACGGGGCAGCAAAGTCCCGGATCGACTGCATCGGCATCTTTGACGGTGTGAAGCGCTCGGTCGTCCAGCCGGTCTCGGCGAAGACTTACGTCCCGGTGGTGGAACGCAAGATTGCGCAGGTCATATCGATCGCCGGCACGACCCTTCAGCTCATGGATGTCAAGGACTTCGAGATGTTCGAGCTCACGGTAGCCGAAGACCAGGTCGGCGGCCTGGAACCCGGCCAGGAGATCGCCTACATCTCGTCCCTGGGTAAGAAGAAACTTGAGTGACGTGTTCTGGCTCTCGAAGACGGGCATGCACGAGCTCGCCCATCTCCATTTTGCGGATGCGGATGCGTCCTACGAGGACGCCCGCTATGCCGTCTTCGGCGTCCCCTACGACGCCACGACGTCGTTTCGGCCCGGGACACGGTTTGGCCCCCGGGCGATCCGGGAGGTCTCGCTCAACTTTGAGTCCTACGAACCCTCGACCGGGATAGACTTCTGCGAGGTGCCGGTCACGGACCTCGGCGACCTTGCGGTCTTGAAGGTCCCGGAGGATCTCGTGGGCCAGGTGGCCGACGTCGTGAGCGATATCGCCGGCGACGGGAAAGTGCCGGTGATGCTCGGCGGCGAGCACACCGCGACGGTCGGGGCGGTCAGGGCCGTCCGGCCGGAGGTCTACGTCGTCTGCGACGCGCACCTGGACCTGCGGGACGAACTCGACGGGACACCCTACAGCCACGGGTGCGTCACCCGGCGCGTCCTCGATGGGGTCGGGGACGTCGTGATCATCGGCGCCCGGAGCGGTGATGCCGAGCAGTTCGCGGTTGCGGCGGAGAGGACGCGGTTGTATACTGCGGATACCGTGCGGGAGCGGGGGATCGGGGTCGTGCTCCGCGAGGTCCTTGAGGCCATCGGCGACAGACGGGTCTATCTCTCGATCGACGCCGACGCGATCGACTGCTGCTTCACCCCCGGCCTCGGGACGCCCGAGCCGTTCGGGATGACGCCGCTCGATATCCGGGAGGTCGTGCGGACCCTTGCGCCGCAGGTCGTGGGGTTCGACTACGTGGAGGTCGCCCCGTTCGACTCCGGCCAGACGGCGGCGGTGGCGGCGCAGGTGGTCCGGGAGTTCATCGCACGGCACTGGGTTGCCGGGCGGTGAAGGGCCCCGGGCTTTTTTTCGGCGGTCTGTTTTCGCCACACCTCGTCGAAGGTCGGGGGGTCTACGGGGTGCAGGAAAACCCCCGGGCTTTAGCCCGGGGAGAGTGCCAGAGCAGAAGGACGCTACCCCGCGGAACACCGGACCCGGTATCGGCACTACGTTTATTATGCCGAACTGCACACATCTCAAATGATTTGAGGTGAGCGCCATGTTAGTCGAGTTTAAAATATTCTATTACGATGGAGGGTGGACCGCTCGTGCTACAGATCACGGTATCATCACAGAGGGAGAGACTATCGGCGAACTTGTCGATAACATCATAGAGGCAACAGAACTCTACTTCGAAGGCGAGATCGAAGAGAGAGAGCAGATCACAATCACCGTTACGACCGAACCGGTGCCCGACTTCATCCTGGAACTCGACGAAGGTGACCCCGAACCACTCAGTCAGCACTTTGAATGCCAGTTCACCGTCGATCGCAATGCCAAGGCGACCGGTTGTTAGCGGATTCAAGCTCGTCAAATTCCTCAAATCTCTTGGTTACACATATATCAGGCAGACAGGAAGCCATGTTCAGATGGTTACCCGGAAAGACGACAGAAATTTTCATGTCGTCGTTCCCCTGCACAACGAACTAAGGGTCGGAACACTGTATTCGATACTCGACGAGGTCTCAAAAGCAACTGGAATACCCCGGAATGAGTTGATTGAGGCAATCAGATAACCCCTCTGATTCCAAAGGATTGTAGCGAGGAGGCTTTCGGCTGCCTCGTCCAGTTCCCGGAGGTGCCCGAGGATCCCTTCATCCATATCAGGCCCTCGTGAGCAGAACCCGGTCAAACCAGTCGAGCGTCTCCGCATAGTCGAGGTAGAGGGAGAGCACACCCGCCTCGTACCGGATCCTCCTCTCCCGGTCGCGGGAGAATATGAGTCTGCCGCTCTTGATGACCTCATGCTGCAAGGAGATGGGAACGGTGTTGAGGATCTTCACATCGGCCTCAAAGCGATAACAGAACCCTCGTTCGAGCTCCCGCTCGACCCTCCTCGCGAACCGCATCGCCTGGTACGGGGCGGGTTCTCCGGCGACGAGGACCGCCACGTCCACGTCGCCAAAATCCTCCCTGCAGAACGAGCCGAAGACGTACCCCATCTCTATCTCGTCACATCCGGCGAGGACCGTACGAATGGTGTGGAGCACCTCCTCTTTCTCTCCCGCTTTCAGCAGGTGGCGCCGTCTCATACCGTCGTATATCTTCCCGCATCGCATATCATCCTTTCCTGACTCCCGCCCACCAGCGGATCCCCTTCTTCCCGTCGCGGAGTGCCTCTCCGGTCGACCGGTCCGCGGCGGCGCTCCTGTCGGCAGCCAGCGGGGTGCCTGCGCGGATGAGCGTGAGTTGACGGGAGAGGCTGGCGGCACCCGGGTGCAAAACGATCGCGTCTATCCTTACTTATTGTGTGCCCACATACGTCTCCGGCACCTGGATCTTCAGGTGGTAGCCGTCGAGGCACCGGGTGTTGATGATAAAGTAGTAGTCGTGGTTCCCTTCATAGAAGGTATGCACCCACTGCTCCTTCTTGAGGTCGGGCTTCTCCTTTGCCGAGAGGAACTCGGAGAGGCGGAGGGTGACGATCTTGATCATCCGGTTCGGGTCCTCGGCGTCCTTGATCTGGCAGTTGAAGAACGGGATCTCGTCGTTAGAGGTCGTGATATCCGAGTAGTCGAGCCGCCAGATGGGGAACGGGACCCGGACGATCCCGGTGGTCCCGGACCATTGCCCGTCGATCGTCGCGTAGGTCACCCACCGGGTGGGGGTGGACGTGTTCACCGGCGGCGGGCTGGTCAGGTTCAGGCGCGTCTCCCCGGCCGGAACCCGGTAGGCCGCGGGGTCGACGAACCCGATCGCCTGCGGTTTCCCGTTCCAGGTGGGGGCCGGGGTGGGCGTCGGCACGGTGGTTGCGGGGGGTATCGTGGGCGTCCATGCCGGGGTGGCCGTCGGCTCCGGCTCCCCGGCCCACGGGAGGTCGCCGGTCGCCGCCGGTTTGATGACCAGGGC